>Ga0099364_10001701_pt1 | contig 36019 bp, 28 predicted proteins | sample TergutTh196P3_FD_73070 | JGI IMG/M metagenome (GOLD analysis project Ga0099364, IMG submission 73070) | Microcerotermes parvus P3 segment gut microbial communities from Pointe-Noire, Republic of the Congo - Th196 P3 | ecosystem: Host-associated > Arthropoda: Insects > Digestive system > Gut ... | reverse complement strand
TTACAAGATTCTTTTCACGTATCAACTCCCGCAACTGCTCTTTCGTTAGCAAACTCATTTTCATCACCCTTCCTCAGTTTATGTGATTTCTGAGTAAAGGCAAAAGCACAGTTTAATTTATTGACCCTTGGATTTCTCTCCGTGTACTATGCCGTGTACCGTGGAAATGGTAGACACGCACGTTTGAGGGGCGTGTGGGGCAACCTGTACGAGTTCAAGTCTCGTCCTCGGCACCAAGTAACCCAATCACACTATCTCATGACCTTTCAAAGACCCAACTGCCTCTAAATTTTTTCGACAAACTCCTATTGCATAACCAGTTAAGTTATTTCATAATATGTTAAAGTTTTTGTAGCGCACAAATTGTACACTGAAAAACCCGGCGTACAATCATCAAGGAAAAAATTGTACGAATACGTATGGAAGCGAACGTAGCTCTACATCATAGAAATATAATTGCATTCCGAGAAGTCTAAATAGGGGGTAAAAAAATGAGGAAGTTGTTCATTCCTATTGATGAAGCAAAAAAAATATTCGAAAACACTAAAAGTCTTGCCGAGGAAATCGCCCCGATAATAACCGAAGATATTCGGGAAATGGAGCCTTTCAGCCTTACTGAAAAAATATCCGGCGAATCATTGATTGAAATGGCCGCACGAATTTTCGGCGAGGCTTCGCGTGAAAAATTTCTGATTTTGTTTAAAGCTTTTCAGCTGTTCAGCGTTGATTTTATGCTTGATGAACTGGCAAGTTTGTCTGAAAGAATGGTAATTCACGATCAGATTATTCAAATCCTCAAACAACGTTATGCGGACGAGAAATTTACAGACTCGCTGCAATCCATTTCAAGCAAAATATTCACGTCGTGCGGAAACAAGTTATTGTTTACGGAAGAAAGAGTCGAAAAAACCTTTGGAGAAACATTCTACGCCGCAATGGGAATTGAATCTGAAAAGATACCCCCCAGCGATTACTCTTCGTTTAATTATTGTTTATTTGAACATTTTTTTGTAATGTCCGAAAGAGTAAAAAAAGCATTTCAAAGACGCAAACCCCCCGTCGCCGTCCCCGCTGAGGCTGAGGTGGCTGGCGAAAAACCAAATCAAACAGGAGAGCAAGGTTGACGGCTTGGACGAGGAAGCCTTGATTAACGTTTCCTCTACAAAAAAATCCTTGCGGGCTGTCCCTGGCTCTCGCGCCAGTCATAAATCATTCTGCGATACATGTCTTCGAGCCCATATTGCGGACGCCAGCCCAGACGTTCAAGTTTTTCGGCGCTAAGTTTCGTATTCACTGACGGCGCGTAACCCTGTTTTTTCCCGTCCGTCGGTTTATCCAAAATAACCAGCACCCTGCCCTCGCAAATACGATCCGCTACGATTCCGGCCATCTGCCGTATCGCTACGCTCTCCTTGGGATTCACCACGTTATACGCTTCGCCGTTTTCACCCTTCAACGCGATGATTAGCAGAGCTCGAACAGCGTCGGCCGAATAGCAGTAATTTCCCCGCGTGTCGCCCTCCGTTCTCAGGACGATATTTTCACACGCCATGACTGAACGCGCAAACTCCGCGAACACCCTGGGATCTTCTTTCGGCGAACCGGCCCCGAATATATGCGACAACCTCGCTATCTTCGAGGGCACTCCATACTGGGACAGCCAGCAGGCACACATACATTCGCACATACGCTTGCTTTCAGGGTAACAGCTGCGGGCGCTTTTCAAATCAATGTTGCTGAGCTGCTCTTCCGTAACCAATCCCCTCGAAGAATCCGCCGCCCCGTATACTTCCATGGAAGACATATAAACCAAGCTTCGCGCGGATTTCTCACGGGCCAGGTTTAGTACGTTCATTGTCCCGTTAAGAGACGTTTCGATCACCTCAGCCGGATTGGAAACCATTTCCGAAGATTTTGTGACGGCGGCGCAGTGAAAAATATAGTCGATCTCTCCTTCGACTTTCACTGTTTCACGGATATCCTGCGTGAAAAACTCCGCGCCATAGTATTGCGAAAGGGATTCGGCCCGCGTTGCGTTTCTGCCAAATGCCAGAATGCGGACATTGAGGTCACGGCGCCCGCTCGCGTAAGAAATTCCACGTACAAGAGCTGAACCAATCAATCCCGTCGCGCCGGTTATCAGAACGGTGCTGTTCTTGAGCTTTTCCCACGGAATCGCGCTGTCTTTATCAATATGTTCCAAATCTTCCCGTAATATCCGGCGATTTTCTTCCAAAACGTCACTTCCTCCCGGATTATAAATATTTTCCAGTATACCAACTTTCTCAGTTCTTCGCACATGAACTGATTATCAGGTAATGGAGATTTGCTATAATGTAACAATATTGTTTAATTTACTAAAGTATCGAAAATCAGGCGGGTGACAGGGTATGGTCGATTCAATACTGGACGCCGTCGGCAGCACGCCGATGATCAGACTTAAGAGGATTGTCGGCGCGGATGACGCGGATATATTGGTGAAATATGAGGGTCTCAACGTCGGGGGGTCAATCAAGACGCGTTCGGCGCTTAATATGATCACGGCGGCCGAACGCGAGGGAATGCTCCGCGAGGACTCCGTCATTGTCGAACCATCGAGCGGCAATCAGGGAATAGCGATCGCCCTCATCGGCGCGGCAAAGGGATACAAGGTCAAAATAGTGATGCCGGATTCCGTGAGTGAGGAACGGCGTAAACTGATTATGCAGTACGGCGCCGAGGTCATTCTGGTGCGGGACGAAGGCAACATCGGCGAATGCATTGAAAATTGCCTGAAAATCGTGTCGCAGCTGGCCGAAGATGACCCTCGTGTCTTCATTCCGCAACAGTTTAAAAATCCAAGGAATCCCGAAATCCATAGAAATCAGACGGCTGTCGAGATAATCGAGCAGGCGGGCGGACCTATCCACGGTTTCTGTTCGGGCATCGGTACCGGGGGTACTATTTCGGGAGTCGGAGAAGTACTGAGAAAGCATTATTCCGACATTACCATATGGGCTGTGGAACCAGAGAACGCGGCAATCCTGTCGGGAGGGCCAATCGGCACCCACTTGCAGATGGGTATAGGCGACGGGCTTATCCCGGAAGTCCTGAACACCGAAATATATGATGACATATGCGTCGTTAGCGACGACGAAGCGCTGCGGACAGCGAAAGACCTCGCGCGCCTCGAAGGCCTGATGTGCGGTATATCGAGCGGCTCCAACGTATTTGCGGCGATTCGGCTCGCCAAACGCCTGGGCAAGGGGCGCACGGTCGTAACCATATTACCGGATACAGGGGAACGCTATTTCAGCACCAGACTTTTCGAGAGTGTCCAGCAGTAATGTTTGGCGAATCCGGATCGAGGGGAGATGATTGACTTGAAGCTCGCGCCCCATTCACGAAAAAAAACGGGCGAATTTTTCTTAACAGGCCGGACGAAATCTTTTGGACGGTTCATCTCGCTTATTATTTCACTTTGGCTGCTCTCCGCGGGAATATCGTTCGGAGCGGACGCGAGGCCAATACTAGTCATCTATCACACCAATGACGTGCATGGTCACGTCTTTCACGAAACGAACGAAGAAGGAAATCCTATACGCTGGGGATATGACTACGTAAAAACAATGGTGGACAGAGACCCGACATATAACAAGCTGCTGCTTGACGCAGGAGATGTATTGAGCGGGCAGGCGTTCGCGAATATTCACAAGGGAGAACTTGTCGGCCGTATGCTTTCTGCGATGCGTTACGACGCGATAGCCGCCGGCAACCATGATTTTGACTTCGGATGGGAACGGCTCCTGTCACTCCGGGACGTCCACAGCTTGCCGTTCCTCGCGGCCAACGTGAGGGAAAATCTTGACAATCGCCGCATACTGCTTTCATTTGTAGTGCGAAATTTTCCCAACCTCAAGGTCGGCATTTTCGGCTTGTCCTCGCCTTCCACCGCAACCAACACCGACCCGCGAAACGTCACGAACCTCACCTTTGAAAGCCCGGAAGAAACGATAAAAACAGCCGGCGAAATGGTGCGGCGTCTAAAGGAAGTAGAGGAGGCCGATATCGTAATAGCGCTCACACATTTGGGAAATGAACCGTACAGTAAGCCCTCAAGCCTCACCCTGGCGCGCGAGGTGCCGGGCATAGATCTGATAGTAGATGGACACTGCCACAGCTCACTTACTGAGGGTTTGAAGGCCGGTGGCACGACGATTGCCTCTGCCGGCGAATATCTCGAAAACCTCGGCAGAATAGAGGTATTCAGGTCCGGCGACGGCGGTTTTGAATTCAAGGCAGGATTATTGCCGGCGTCGGAATCGGAATACATCACCCCTAAGCCTGAACTCTCATCCGCGCTCGAGGTATTGAGGGAGGACATGAATAGTGAACTTGAAGTAGTGACGGCCCGCTCGCCTATAAACCTGGATGGAGAAAGGGAGCGAATCCGTTCCGGCAGCACAAACATGGGACGTATCGTATGCGCGGCGTTGATGAACGCGACGGAAGCCGACGCGGCGATTATCAACAGCGGCTCGATAAGAAGCTCTATTTCCGAGGGGGACATCACAAAGGGAACTCTTCTCTCCGTCATGCCATACGGCAATTACACGTATACGGTAGAAATGACCGGCGCGGATATACTCGAAACGCTGAACATAGGCCTGTCGCGTCCAGGATCGGGGGCATTCCCTCAGTTCTACGGCCTCTCGGTCAAAGCGCGGCGAGGCGAAGCCGCGACGCCGGACGACACAACAGAGATATTGATTGTCGAAGACGTCGCTATAGGCGGCAAGCCGCTCGATCCTGACGCCAGCTATAAAATAGCAATCAACGACTTCATGTACCACGGCGGGGACGGATACACACAGTTTGCGAAATACCCCTTCAACGAGTTCGGGACCATGGACTACATTTTCAGTGATTTCATCTCGAAATCGAGCGCCGAAACGATAAGGCGCATCGACAATACGGAAGTGCTGGCCGTCGAGTAAATAATAACAAGGAGGCGATATGGGCAATGGCCAATCTGCCTGAAGAATCCCTCATCGTCGTGAGAGACCTCTGCAAGAGTTTTGATGACGAGGATAAGGGAGTGCTCAATAACATTTCGATCAACATAAAAGAGGGGGACCTCGTTTCACTGATAGGTCCCTCCGGCTGCGGAAAATCGACCTTCCTGCGATGCCTTAACTGCCTCGAACTGCTGGATTCGGGCTATATTAGGATTGGAGGCGTGGAGCTTACAAGGGAGGGACGTTCGCACAAACCGGACGAAAAAATGCTGGAAACCGTTCATAGGATGCGCGCGGAAGTAGGCATGGTCTTTCAGGGTTACAACAGCCTCTTTCCGCATAAAACCGTCTTACAGAACGTTATGATAGGGCCGCGCGTCGTGAAGAAGATACCAGAGGCCGAGGCGCGGAAGATTGCCATGCCGCTTCTCGAAAAAGTCGGCCTGGAGTCCGTCGCAAATAAATATCCCTCGACTCTCTCCGGCGGACAGAGCCAGCGCGCCGCAATCGCCCGCGCGCTGGCGATGAACCCCAAGGTCATGTTATACGACGAACCCACGAGCGCGCTGGACCCCGAACTGGTCGGGGAAGTCTTGCAAGTCATGAAAGACCTGGACTCGGAAGGAATGACTCAGATTATCGTCACCCACGAGATGAAATTCGCGCGCGACGCGTCCGACTATATCGTATTCATCGATAAGGGAGAGATAGTTGAGTTCGAAGACGGCGATATCCTTTTCACCAACCCGCGCAATGACAGGACCAGGGAATTTCTGCGCCACTTCACGGGTACGGCGGCGGTGAACTGCTGATGAAAAACTCTCTAGTGAAAATATTGACGCTGGCGGCGGTTGCCGCCGTACTGATTGTGACGTCCGCCATGACTCCGGCAGCGGCGTCGGAGCGTTCCGGCGTACTCCGCTGGGGCGGGGACTCGGAGGGCGGCTTTCCTTACATGTTCCCAAACCCGCGGAACACCGACGAGCTGATAGGCTTCGAGGTCGATATCGTAAATGAATTGGCAGCGTATCTCAACATGGAGCCCGAGTACGTCAACAACGCGTGGGACAATCTGATACCCGGCCTGCAACGTGGACTCTACGACATAGCCATCAACGGGCTTGAGGTCACGCCGGAGCACGAGGAGGCCGTGAACTTCTCCATACCGTACTACAAGACCTTTCTCCAACTGGCCGTACGAAACGAGAACACGGACATCGCTTCTCTGGAGGACTGCCGGGGGAAAATAGTCGGCACCCTCAAGGAGAGTTACGCTCAAATGGTTCTGGATGAACTGGGCGACGTTGACATACGCACGTATATCGTCGAGGCAAACGCCTACGAGGATCTTGCCAACGGACGGCTCGAAGCGGCGCTGTTCGACTCCCCCATAGCCATTTACTCGGCCGGCTTCAACCCGGAGATTAAATTCGTGGGACCGCCTATCGGGGAGATAATTTACGCGATAGCCCTTACAAAACAGAACAGGGAACTGCTCACAAAGGTCAACGAGAGCATAGTCTATCTCAGGGATTCCGGCAAACTCCGCGAAATATACGACAGATGGAACCTGTGGAGTCCGATCATGGCCGTGGAGTTTAACGACTACAACCCGCGGAGCGTCGAGATGACGAACTACGATGAATGGGCCGAAACGCACCGTCCGGAGTTGACGTTCGGGAAAAGAATCGCGAGATACTGGTCGATGCTGCCGACGTTCGGCGAGGCGGCGATACTCACGCTGAAAGTTTCCATAACGGCCATGGCGATAGCCGCAGTGTTTGGCCTGATACTGGCAGTCGCAAGAGTGTTCGCGCCGAAATGGCTCTCGCTCGCCGCCGTGGCCTTCATTGAATTTATGCGGGGTACGCCGCTCCTGATCCAGTTGTTCTTCATATTTTACGGCCTGCCCAATGTGGGAATAACGCTGGACCGGTTCTGGGCGGGCGCGATTGGGCTCGGGCTTAACTACGCGGCTTACGAGGCGGAGATATACAGGGCCGGGCTTTTCGCCATACAACGGACCCAGTGGGAGGCGGCACTGGCCCTTGGAATGACGAGATGGCAGGCGATGAAGGAAGTCATACTGCCTCAGTCGTTCAGGGTCGTGATACCTCCGATCACAAACGATTTCATATCGCTCTTAAAGGATTCGTCCCTGGTCTCCACGATAACGCTCGTCGATCTGACAAAGGCTTACGGGCAGCTCGCCGGAACATACTACGACTACTTCGGCACCGGCATAATGGTGGCATTTATATACCTGTTGATCGGGCTGCCGTTCGTAATGTTCTCGCGCTATGCCGAGAGAAAGCTGGCGGAACAGGATAAGGACGGCAAAAAGGGAATGGCGCAGAACTACTATCGCACAAGCACAAGATATTAAACAGCTGCGGCTGCGGCCTATTTTATCAGGGACCGGACTTCCTCCGGCGTCATGCCGGTGAGTTCGGACAGGCGGCGGACGCCGCGTTCTCCGTGGCCTGTTAGTTGTGATATGTTTCGCCGTGGGACGATCCAGGGTCCGCAAGGGTTTGCGTCGAACATAGACAGGACCAGTTTCTCGGATATGGCCAGTTCGCCGAAAGCCGGGTGATACGGGCCGGCGATAACGGATTTCTTTAAATTTTCGGATTCGAGCAACCCCACCCTTATCACGTTGAAGCCGTGTTTTTCAGCCGCGAGCAATATTGCTCCGGCGGTTCGCACCGCATCCTCCAGCTCAAGCGGGATGTATTCGCCCCGCTTATACATTGCCTCAAGCTCCGTGCCCTTTATCACCAAGCATGGGTACAGCCTGAAATCCGCTCCGCCCGATTCGGGCATTATTCGCGCCAGCGTCTTGATATCATTCAGAACGCTCTCCCCGCTCTGATGGGGAAGACCCATCATCAACTGAACGCCGATGTGAAAACCGCCCTCTCTCAATCGCTCGATGACGCGGATAATCATACCCGCGTCATCGTCACGGTGGCATGCGGCAAGTACCTTTGGGTCCAACGACGGTATGCCGAGTTCTATCGTTCCTATCGGGTAATTTTTCAGTATACTGATGATTTCCAGCCCTGACGGACCTTCAAAGTCGCCGGGATACGACGAGAACGTTACGGCGCTTCCTTCCGCCGCGGAGCGTATGACATCGAGAAACTCCGTCATCAGCGGTATGCCTGCCCTGGCGAAACTGCCGCCGAAAAAACATAATTCCACGGGCTCGCGGGCACTCGATACGGCACGGCTAACTTCCTCAGGCGTAATGGATTTGCCTCCCCTCGCGTCTTGCGTTATGACATGCTGGTCGCAATAAACGCATTTGCGGACACACCCCAAACCGGGCATGAAGAAAGCTATTCGCCGGAGTCCCATACTCCCTCCGTCCATTCAGGCCAAATAGCGGCCCAAGCAAACAGATCCGCCTCGCTCTCGAATTTCGACATAGGCTGATAGGTATTCCGCCAAAAACGCTCGCCCATCGAATGAGCTATCAGGTGATATAGTTCGTGAAATGTAGCGAATCTTCTCCACATGTCGGGGAGCTCGCTGTTTACGCACAATCTCACGCGGCTGCCGCGCGATACATGAAGCCCCCAAACACTGGGCGGCAGCGGCGTCTGTCTGATCTCTACCTCAAGCCCGGAACACTCTTCCGCCCTAACCTCCATATCGAAGCGGCTGAGTCCCCGCCAACCGGACGCCTCTTCGAGCGCCCACTCAGGAATTACGTCCGGCGGAGCGGGATAATCGAACGCCTCGCCGGACTCTGAGAAAACGGCTTCATCCGGTTTGGGCTTAAGCTTTTGCCTTTCTGCCCCGCTTTGGCGCCGCAACTTCTTCCTCGCCCCATTCTTCCAGCACCGCGCCAATCACCTTTTCGACCCTGCGGAGGTCAGTGTCGGAAAGTTTCTTCTTCCGAAACCAAACCTCCACTTCGCCGCTCGACAGAAGCTCCTCAAGCTGGAGCCTAGCCCCCCGCGACGGATAATCGTCGACGATGTCATTTACCGTCGTGTTCAATACATTCGCCAGTCTGTAGAGTAATTTTACCGAAGGCATGCGCCTGTTGCTCTCCAACGCCTGTATGTAAATACGGCTCACTCCCACATTGTCCGCCAGTTTTTGCTGCGTCAGCGACGCATTTTTTCTGAGTGTCCTCAACCTTAATCCTAGACTCATTCCGTATCCCCCCTTTTTGTAAAACATTCTCGCATATTGTTACCTGGCATTTTACTACAATAAATAAAAAGTGTACAGGCCAGCAAATCGGCGGCGCTAATCCACCCCCCTCTGCGTATGACATTTGTATCCTCACGGCGCAGCATCAACAACTCGTTCCGATGGTTTATAATGTCCGAGGTGAAGGCAGCGCGTCGCCCGGACGCGCCGGAACGACGCGAGCGCTGCCATAGCCTCGGATAAACGGCTGGGTAATCATACTCAAAGGAAGGCGGAACGGAACTCATGCGCAATCTCTCCCACAGAACGATTTTCCTGACGATAATCTTTATCTCGGTTGCTGCCCTCTCCTCCGCGGCATATGCCGGAAACGTAATGGATGATGCTTTCTGGAACCGCGACTGGAAAACGATGGACGAAATTTACTCGTTGTCCTCAATCTCCCCCCGCGAAAAATCCATTTACGTTAATGGCCTCTGGATGCAGGGACGGTATGAAGAGGGCATTAACATATTGGAAAGCATACATCAAGATTATCCAAATGACCTACGTGCTTACGCGGATATGTTATATATTTTGGGCCTCGAAAGAACGGAAAAAAAACACGAAGCGTTTGAAAGGGGAAAAGTTGTATGGGAGTCGGCCCCCGATAACCTGAAATACTATCTCGCCTACGCCATGGGCCGCCTTTCGCGCGACTTTGAAATGAAGGACGAGTCGATCGCGTGGTTCCGCAGGATGCACGAGTTCGCCGCCGACAGAAGGCAGGCAACGACAGCCCTGTCCCAGATTATGGAGACCGGAGCCGCAAACGCGGATGAAGCGGCGGCGATGCTGATCGCCTCGCCCTCAAACGCCAGGGCTCTGGCGATACTAGCGGCGACGGACCCGGCGCGCGCGTCTGGTCTGGTTGCATACGCGCTTGGGCACAGCGCTTACTCGGCGAAAAATTACAAAGAGGCGATGCGCCTGTTCGATCTGGCCTCGGAGGACGTGAATATCGGCGAAGACGCGAGGTATTACGCCGCGTATTCAGCATATCATGAGAAGCTCGACGACACCGCGTATAAACTCTGGTCCGAAATCGCGCTAACAGGCTTCGAATATCCCCAGCGGTCGGTGGCGAGATTGGAGGGTCTGGCGGCGAGGTCGCGTAAGAGCGATATAATCAATACATTTAAAAAAGCAGCCGAAACACGGGTCTCCGACTACCCGGACGTGGCGGTGGACGCCCTCTCCGCGATGATAAGAATAGGCGACGCGGCCTCAGCGCGGGAGGCAGAGCAAAAACTTTTCTCGGAACACGCGTCAAGCACTCAGGCCGCAACAATCCGCTGGGAGCGTGGCTGGAAGGCCTGGAAGGAGCGCAAATACAGGGAAGCGTACGATCAATGGGCCGCGGGTTACTCGCCAAATATTAGAAGCGGGGAGCTGGCCTCCCGGATGCTCTACTGGCAGATACGCGCTCTGGAGAAACTGAACAGCCCGGTGGCGGCCGAAAGAGTCAGAACGCAGCTCGTTTCGACATGGCCCGCCGAGTATCACACGTTTCTAGTGAGCGCTGACGGAGGAATTAGGCTGGAACCGGCACCGGAAAAATTCATCACCTCCAGCCCCCTGATGGACTGGGGATTTGTTACGTACGCCAGGCTTGAAGGAGCGAACATCACCGCTTCCAACGTCACGAGCGAGGACGTCCCGACGCTTTACAGGACCGCCCGAATCGCGCTGTGGGAAGACGAATACACATCAGCCGTGAGGACGTTTGGTGTGATGCAGCGCGCCATCCCGTCAGAAGAGCTGGCTTCGTCTGAATTACTGAAAATTTCCTTCCCCCGGGCTTTCGAGAGAAACGTGCGGGCCGCCAATGAAAAGACCGGCCTCCCCATTGAAACGATCTGGGGGGTTATGAGGCAGGAGAGCCTCTACGAACCGGACGTCATCAGCAGCGCGGGGGCCTACGGGCTTATGCAATTGATGCCCGCGACCGCGCGCCAGGAAGCGCGCAAGATGGCCATGTCGGACGACGCGTACTTAAGACCCGCCGACAACATAATGCTGGGAGCGAATTACCTTACCGGCCTGTTCGCGCGCTACAAGGAACCACCTCTCGTGTTCGCCGCGTACAACGCCGGAGGCTCCAGGGTCAACAGATGGACTCAGGAACAATCAACCGCGGACATGCCGGAGTGGATTGAGAGCATTCCCTTCCGCGAGACGAGGGGATTCGTGAAGGCTGTGATGCGTAACATACAGGTGTACAACACGATCTACTCCGATGAGAACCAGTGAACATGGGGAGGTCATGTATTGAAGATCCTGCCGGGAAGGTGAAGGCTTTCCTGGAGGCGTCAGGATGCGAAACCCGCATTATCCACTCGGAGAATACTATTTTCACCGTCGAGGACGCGTCCAGAACCGTCGGCGTTCCCCCGGAGCAAATTTTAAAGAGCCTGCTGTTCATGACGAATGAGGGCGAATGGGCGCTCGCCCTCATGTCCGGCTCAAACAGGGTAAACGACAAAAAAGTAAAACGCGCGCTCGGCACGACCAGAGTCAGAATGGGGACGGCCGAGGCGATTAAGGCTTTTTCCGGTTTCGAGCCGGGCGGAGTCCCGCCCGTCGGTTATCCAACGCCCCCGAAAGCCCTGCTTGACGCCGACCTGTTTCTATACGACGTCGTCTGGTCCGCTGCCGGCACCGATCATGACTTTTTCGCGATCTCCCCGGACGAACTGCTCAGAATAACGGGCGGGGTAAGGGTGGATATAAAGAAGTAATCGGCCTTGGAAAAAGCGATTCATTAGGGGGAAACTCTGTAGGCTTTTCTCAAAAAAATATATTTTTCAAATCAAATTTTCAAAAAACGTACATTTTGTGTCCTGTTCCTCATGTAGATTTGTGTTAAGCACAAATTCTTGAAGGAGTGGTGCAGGATGTCTTTGTTAAAACAAGAGTTCCTTTTCAAATTTGGCGTCGGGAGTTTGAGTTCCTTACGGGAAAAACTTCTCAAGGATCTTTCCCATGAGCATTTTGCCGTCCTGTTAGCAAAAACGGAAAAAGGAAATATTGTGACAATATGTAATGTTATAGATACGCGTTTTTTTGAAAAAAAGGATATTTTGGAACAAAGCGTCGCGTCGGTTCGAATCCGTAAAGAAGGTATTTACGAATCGCTGACCGAGATCGAAAATCGCGTCGATGTCGATACAATAATCGATGTTCATACTCATCCATTTGCCGGCAAATCCGCCTTTTTTTCCGGCATTGATGACAGGGATGAAGCTGCCTTTGTGCGTTACCTTGCCGAAGAATTTCCCGGCATTCATTATGGAAGCGTCGTCTTATCTCAGACGGAATACTCCGCGCGTATGTGGGAAAATGGCAAGACTTCTCCGTCATTTACTGAGGCAAGGATCGTTTCACCCCTTGCCACGGAACGTATTCCTTCTTCGTTTTTTTCTCTTCGCGAAGATTCGTGGGATGAAGGACGAATCAACGATCAAGAAAGCCTGTTTCACAGAGGGACTCTCGCTCTGGGTCTCGACGCGATGCGCCGCATCGTTACGAACCAGCGTGTCGCGATTGTGGGCGTCGGGGGGTTAGGTTCGATTATCGCTGAGAACTTGGTTCATTATGGATTTCAAAATCTTCACTTAATCGACAATGACACGCTTTCTTTATCGAATCTTAACCGCGTGGTGGGCGCCACTTACGTTGATGCAAAGACAAATAGGCTTAAAGTCGAGGTTATTAAAAAGCATTTGGAAAAGATCAATCCCGAGGCGCAAATTACCGCCCACGCAACGGATATCCGCCACGCCGACGAGGAAATGCGGGATATTCTTGCCGTGTGCGACTGGGCAGTCGTCGCCACAGACGACCATTCGAACCGTTTCGCTGTACAGAATTTCTGCCTTCAATACTTCACGCCTTTTATCTCCGCCGGGGTGAATATTACAGTTGACGGCGGAACCGTAAAGGATATAAGCGGCGAGGTGATCACTGTACGCCCTGGCGACAACCTTTGCCTGAATTGTTTGAAGCGCCTGGATCCGCAGCGCATCGCCGAACAAGATCATCCGGACGTCGGCGTTCGCGAAGGTCTGGTCGAGAGAGGATATGTTTCCGGTTTATCGGTCAAGGAGCCGGCCGTTAAAACCTTGAACTCGATCATTGCCGCTATGGCTGCGGATGTTTTGGTCAACCACTACACAGAGCGGCAAAAACACGAACCTGTCTGGGTATATGAGGACAACGCAGGAAAATACATATATCCGGACCGCGAGAGTGTATTTATGCGTTCGCATAATTGTTACTGCCGAAAATTTTGAGCGGAAACAGAATCGGACAAGTTGCGTCTCCGATAGAAATATAATTCAAATATCACGAGACAAGAGGACAAAAAATTTGACCTGCGAAAGGGGAAAGAACGATGGGGTGGATAATCGGAGGTTTTGTACTGTTCGTCATCCTGGGATGTTTAGGCTCGAACGACAAGCAGCGGCAGCAAAGCGGCGGACAATACGCCAACGCGCGGTGTTATAGTCCGGCGAGGTCTCAAACGCGCGCGGACAAGTCGAAGCCCTATAAGCCCAACATTCCTCATTCGTCGAAGTATATGGAGGGTTAATAAAATGAAAGCAATTACATTATTTGATAAATTTATGAAATTATTAGGAGGAAATGATTTTACCCATAAAGGAGCATTACAAGAAATTCATAATCGTTATGGACATGGTCGTAACGGTACTAGAGATAGACGTAGTGTTAGTGATGCAATAATATTTTATATGAATTATAACCGTAAAGTATATTTTTATGGATATAAAGGACGTAATGGTACTTATACTTGCTTATATGAACGCGAGAAATATCGCTACGATAAATATAATAAGCGGCATAATTATTTACAATCTTCAATCCATCATGGTTGGTATAAAAGAGACATATATAAATTTGAAAAATTATTATGTAGAAAATTTGGACTAAATCGTACATTCGTATCAATATAAAAATAAAGATCGGGGAAACCGGTCTGTCATGGGAGAGTGTCCGGGAGGTTTCGGATGAACGAAACTTTGAGCGGGAACAAGATCGGACAAGTTGTGTCCTCGGATTGAAATATACTTCAAATATCACGAAGCAGAGATTAATTACCGAAAAGGGGTTGACGGAAAAATGAGTTACGGCTTGTTTTGTCTTCTAACCATAATCGCAATATTTTTAGTAATACTTCTGGGAATAGCGCTTCTTGGCCCAACAGGACTAGCTATTGTTGTCGCAATATTGATAATAGTTCGAAATTTATAACTCAAAAAATAAAGGGAGGAATGATTTCTATGGCACGATTGAACAACGGCAAGCTGGTTGACGGCAACTCACACCGCGGAGAGGAAATCATTCGCTCGATTCCTCACGGGCGCAGAGCTGTGCAGATTCACGGCAAAACCGTCAAGAATCTGGACCCCTATAAGAACTACGATCCCGACAGCATCCGGCGCATACGCGTGATGCCCGATCGCTCCAAGGGCGGGTATTTCATGCCCAGGAGCAACGCGTCCCGCAGGATGATTCATGAACAGATCGTCGCCGTGTCGGAAAACCTTTTCAAACATCATTCCGATATCGATTATGACGACATCAACTACGACTGGATGACCGTCGAGAGATATAAGTTGCCTCAGGGTTGGGAACCCAAAATCAGTCCGCTGATGATCATTTTCCCAACTGAGTATCCGCAGCTTGCGCCTGTGGGCTTTTACCTGCCGGACCGCGCTCGCTCGCCTCACGGGCATCTGATGTCAGGTGCGTACCATGGCGCGTCGGATGCTCCCGTGCACAAGGGATGGAACTGGTACTGCACGTACGTGAACAGCGGGAGCTGGTGTCCTGCCTATGGGCGTTACGCGGACGACTGGCGCAAGGGGGATAACCTCTTCGATTACTTCGTCCTTATCGGCGAAGTGCTGGCTTCTAACGAGTAACCAAATTAAGGAGGAATGAGCTATGAAAAGAACTGCTATTTTTGTGGATCACGAAAACCTGAGCATCTGCGCGCGTAATAGAGGTCTGGATATTGACTATTACGATTTCAAGGAGTATCTTGCCAGTGAAAAGGAAGGCAGAACTCCGCTGGAGGCCTTTTGCTACGTTGCCATCGATCCTCGCAGGGAACACAGCAAGGACGCGGAAGTCAGCCACCTTAAACAGGTCGGCTGGCTGGTCAAGTCGAAAGTGGGAGCGCCTCTTCCGGACGGCAGATTCAAGTGCAATGTCGACGTGGAAATGGCGATGGATGCGATCGCTTTTTCTTACGAAGCGAAGCCTGATATAATCGTCCTGGTAACGGGCGATCAGGATTTTGCCGCGGTCGTGCTGAAGCTCAGGGAACGCGGAATCCGCGTCGAAGTGGCTGCCTTCCCCGAAAATGTTTCGGGCGTACTGTTGGACGCGGCGTCCAGCTTCATCAACCTGGAAATCTACTTTTCCGGCGAGGAAGAGCCGGACGAAGGCGGGTTGGAAGAAGAATACAACGACGACGACGAAGAAAACGACGCGCGAGATATATACGGTCCAAATCGCGCGGGCCCGTTGGAAGGCGATGGCGAAGACGACGAAGAAGAAATGGATTACGCGGAAGAAGAGCGTGAGTCCACATTCAATTGTGGCGAAAATCTTCCTCACAGCTCGGACTATCTGTGACGTAAAATTATAGAGAACGGCAGTTTACTATAATCGGGAGGAAACAAAATGCCAAATAAAGGAAGCACCTGGGAACAACTTAAACGCTTGCATGAGCTGGTACGTTTATTGACGAACCGGGGCGATCGCGGGGCCACTCTCGATGTAATTCGGGAGAGGGTATATGAAGGCGCGCCTGAATCCGAGGCGTTCGATAAGAAATTTCTGCGGGATCAGAAAGCGCTGGAGGAGATTTTCAGCGAAGAAGTATATGATTACGAAACGGAAGATGAAGACGAAATTGAAGGACATGACGTAAAAATTTATCGAAAAAAAGACCATCAAGATGAAGAGCGCTTCTTTATAAAAAGCAGATATTCATTCATGTTTCCCATGAGAATCGATAAAGGGGAGCTTCTGGCGCTGGTTGCCGGCGTCAAACTCGCCGAACATTTTATCAAACCGCTTAAAATGCACGCCGAATCTCTTTGGGGCAAGCTTAAAAGGCAATTTCCCGATTCCGCGATGAAAAGAGGCGAACGTTTGAGCGACGCTATTTCCCTTCCAATGCCGGTTTCCGATATTAAACCGGACCGCGAGGTTTTTGGAAAAGTAATGGACGCCATCGACAACAATAAAGTGCTTAATGTTAGGCAATACGAAGATCGCGGCGGGAAAAAATACGCTTGTGCGGTATCTCCTTACGCTCTTTTTTTCAAATACCACGCCTGGTATCTGATGGGAATATCCCCGGAAAAAAACGGGACATCTCTCGCGGTTTTCCGTTTGAATCGCATAAAAGCTGTGGAGGTGGGGTCAAGCGAAAATTTCATCGAGTGTCCCTACGCGCCGGATGAGTTGCGGGAAAAAATAGAGCTGGATTTCGACCAGTACAACCCGGATAAGGAGTATCTCGTCAAACTGCGCATCACAGGGTCTTTCGCTGGGCCAGTCATGGAAACAGAATGGTACAGCAATGAGAAGAAAGAATGGGAGCGCGGTCCCAATCGCGAATTGACAGCCGTTCGATACGAAGTGAAGCTGAAAGGGCTGGAGAGGATCACGCTGTGGATTATGAGAGCTTTGGATTGCATCGAGGTACTGGAACCCCAGGAACTGAAGGACGATATAGACCGTCGGGTGGATACTTATTTGAAGCGAAACAGGAGGACTGCGTTATGAAACCGAGAGTAAAAAACGATTCCTGGTGTTACACGACGTCCACAAGGTCGGCACGGCGAAAGGCAAAGCGCGCCACCCGCAAGCAGCACCGTGATTGCGACCGCAGACTCGTGCGGAATGAAAGGTATAGTTTATGAAAGAATTCATCTCGACCCTGTGTATGGGACGCGAGATCAATTTGGCGTGGAGACCGGAATTGGACGAGATTCCCGATTATATCTCAAAGGGTTTTGTACCCATCGAGATGGCGGAGGGCGACGAATCTTTTGTCGATTTTCGCTGCCTGGATCACCACAATGACTATTCGAGCTTCCCTTCCGCCTGCGTCACGGCCCTTAAATATTACGGAACCCTGAGCAGCCCGGCGCGGCTGATGGCGAACCACACTGACGCTGATTGCGTGCTGGCGGGTTTGACTCTCATGGGATTGCTGCCCCTAGATGTTTTGGAGAAATTAAACATCGAGGCGGGAATTTTGGACACGGACCCTGTGAGCGCCGACTACGCTCAATTTACGCACGGCGACGCCATACGGTCCTGGAAGGTCGGTATGAAGTCCGCAAAACAAAGCGGCTGGAGCTGGCTTTACGGAGTGCAGCTCTTTCTCGATATTTTCCGTAACGCCGACTGCTACGCCAAGATCGAGGATAATTCCGAGGAAAGAGAACGGGAGCGCGTTCGCATAGCTGCCGAGGAATACGAAAAGGCCGTTCGGGGACCGTCTGGAAGGGTTCTTTTGATTTCGCCCTCCAGCGTAAAGGGATTCGACGTACAATTTTGCAGGCAGCCGGAATTTCCGGCGGATTCTCTCGAAGGCTGGAAGCATTGGTGCGTCGCCTCGCACGTCGCAAGGTCGGGAAACGTGACTATCTCCTGTCCAAACCGCAGCGTGGCGGAGTTGGCCTTCGGCCCCGGCGGACTGTTGAATGTTTTCCCCAAACTGCCTACGCTCGAAGGCAAAAAATGGGGCGGCCGCGAATCCGTGGGCGGAAGCCCAAGAGGAGTGATTGTTCCGACGGAACTGTTGCCGGGGATGCTTGATATAATAGAAAGCACTATGATAATCGGCTAAAATAGGGTATTAGAGTGGAGTTTATCGACAAAGGAGGTATAGAGAATGTCGGAATCGAAACCGAAAATTTTGCTGTCGTTTGTTGGAAATAATGATCCATTATCTTCGGATCCGCGTCCATTTGCGAACAATAAAGAAAATATAGCAAAAGAAGGCATTCTTGCATCATTAAAAAAATTTTTACCGTGGCCTGTGGAAAAAAAGGGTTCATCAACTTCGAACGCGGAAAAGCCCTCACTTTCAGAAACTTATGAAATAAACGAAAAAACTGAGGGAAATATCGTCGCGATATGCAGAGAAATTCAGCCCTCAAAAATTTACCTGTTCCCCTCGCAGGCAAACCTCGAAGAAATTACTAAAGAGATGAGAGATTCCTCAATTGAGGAACTTTTCCCAGTATTGTTTCCTATTTCGGGTAAAATTAAAATGAACAACACAGAAATCAACGCGATAGCCGTTAAAAAGTACCTTCTGTGGAAAAATGTGCTTCCCGCGCTTAGAGAAGAAGATATTCACATAATGTCTCTTGAGATAAGCGACGCAACTGATACTCCATCAATACATTCACGCTTAAAAAATATTATTTCTAATGAGATTTTGCAGAATTTCCCTAAGAAAGAACTGGACAATTTTGATTTTTGCTTTAATAACACCTCGGGTACACCGCAAATGCGCGAAACCGCGCGCCTGTATTTTTCTACGTCTCCAATAAACGTTCAATTTTATAAATGCAGGAACCCAAAACATATGAAACCCACAGAAAAACGTGTTGACTTAGACGACGCGCCCTTGATTGAAGAAGTAGCATTACTGGATCGGATAAATAGCAATGCGGAAAAGTATCATTTTTACACAATCGTCGAGGATTGCAATCGTTTGAAAGAAATCAGCGTTTTACCGGAACGGCAAACTATCGCGGGCATTTTGGCAAAAGCTTTCGGCGCTTATCATCAAATGGATCAAATGCAATACGGAAAAGCTTACGCTGAAATAAGCGAGATATTCAACTCCGAAATCGGGACGATACTCACCTCTCGAAATAGGAGTATCATGCGCTCACCCTTTGAATTTTTCGAAGAGCAGCACGTGTTTCTCAATAAAGTAAAAGACGATACGGAGCAAGAAAATTGCTATAATCTAACGGATCTTTATTTCAATATGCATCGAGCATTTGCCCGTCAAAACTATGCGGATGTTCTGGCACGTTTTTGGCGCTTAAGAGAAGGAATGCTTTATTTTCGCTTGAATTCTTATGGAATCGACATACGTACGTCGATGTGCAGCGATCCTAAAAATCCGCAAAAATCGGCCAATTACGACAAGTTGGCAAAAAGTGATAAAGTGAATATAACTAATAAAATTGAAAAACCTTGGTTTAAAAAACCTTGGACGCTCAAAGAAGATAATATAATCGGATATGAGCGAATTTTAACTGCTTTCTTCGATGACGGAATACTTAAAAAAAGTGTGGCTAAAGATGAAAAAAGATTGCGTAATTTGAAAGATTCTCGTAATCATATCTTTATAGCTCACGGGATGTCGCCCGTAAAAAAAGAAGACGCCGAAGCCTGTTTGAATTTGGGAAAAGACCTTTTGCCCTTGATCTCCGGCAGCAATGAAATTCATGATACGTACCCATTTACGAAAGAAAAGTTAAAGACTATCGTAGATTTACTGATAGACGTCTAACTCTGCCTCAAAAACGGCAGGACCTCCCCATCCCCGGGGAGGTCTTGTAAACCAGCGCCGGAGAAAAAAGCAAAGGCGGCGAGCGCCGGCAGTGCGATCTATCGCGCGAATAATCGAATAATATTAATGCCGCGGCGATAAATTCTTTTTTCTTCGCAAAAATCCTCCAACAGGACGTTTTATGTCTGTTTGTGATGCGATACTTCTCTCGCAACACAAATTCTGTACGCCATTGTATTGCCGCGTACGCAAAAAGGAGTGATACTTCATGAACGCAGAACTGAACCAAAACTCGGGATTGTTCGAAACAAAAACCCTCAGTGATAATACAGTCACTTTGGCGGGATAGAGCTTCCGGCGTAGGGTATGTTCCTGATGGCCAAAATGCTGCGTCTGCTTTCCTATGACATCACTAACGACAAGCGGCGAAGACATGTCGCGAAATTACTGGAAGGTTCTGCTCGGCGGATTCACTACAGTGTTTTCGAAACATTCATGACAGAAAGCGAGTTGTCTGCCCTAATCTCGAAGGTGCTTCCGTTCATTTTTTCCGAAGAGGGCGATTCTCTTTTGGTCTACCGGCTCTGCGGAAGCTGCGCCCCTCAAAGGCACGCGTGGGGGAAAAAAGTGATCGATTGGGATGCGGCGATTATCGTTTAGGAGGCGCATTATGAAAGAAAATTTTCACACGCGGCTTTGTGAACCGCGTTTCCTCCGCGGAAGAATAGGTTGAAACAATGCCGACTTTGTATATATCGAGAGAAGACGGAATTCTAGGACGTAATGGGAACGCTCTGCACTGGCGCGCAAGATCCGGCGAATCGCCGCAAACACTTCCCCTGAACCAGGTCGACGGCGTGGTCGTTCTCGGGCAGGGAAACGTGACGACCCCGGCCCTGCACTTGCTGATGGATGCAAATATTCCCGTTCATTACGTCGATTCCGGAGGACGTTACAAAGGATACCTCTCATCTGGAAGAGGACGCGGATATATTCTGCGAAGACGGCAATATGACGCGGCGAATAAACCTGATGAGTGCGTTACCCTTGCCCGGCGCTTCGTCTTCGGAAAAATACTTGGACAGAGAAAGACTTTGCTTCGCTGGGCGTACAGAAGCAGACGAGCAAACCCTCTATGGCACGACGCTTGTACCAAACTGACTCATCTTTCGATGTTTGTCTTGCAGCGAGAAAAACTTGAGGACATTAGAGGCGTCGAGGGTATTGCAGCATCGAAATATTTCACAATACTGTCCGGCATTCTATCTCCTCCCTGGACGTTCCGCGAACGTACAAAGCGGCCCCCGCGCGATCCGGTCAACGCGCTGCTTTCTTTTGGTTACGCTCTTTTACTGAGCAGCGTAACTACCGCGGTCATCATTGCCGGGTTGGATCCATGCGTCGGATTCCTTCACCCGGAATACCGTGGCCGGCCTTCGCTTGCGCTTGATATGATGGAGGAATTTCGCTCTCCAGTAATTGATCGAATGGTCGTTGCAGCATGCAACCAAGGGCTTTTCAAAATCTCGGATTTCAGCCGCTCCGAAGAAAACGGCGGGATAAGCATGAATGCATCGGTGAAGAAGATGTTGCTGCGGCTTTATGACGAACGCCTGCGGACGTCTGTAAAAAATGACGGAACGGGAGAACATTCCACCTATGAAAACCACATTCGGGCAAGGGCTGCCGCGCTTGCGCTTCATCTGCGCGAAGGGAGAGAATACCTGCCTTTTATTTGTGGATTAAAGGGAGCGCATCCTTAATGCTCATACGGTGGAGGGGATAATTCTATTCGGTTTTTTCCACCCCTCACTCCGTACTGATAAAATCTTTCCAAAAATCTTGCGAAACCTTACGCGAAGCCGCTTTGCGCTAAAATGGAATCTGGAGGGGGTGGAAAACCTTCTGTGGCAACGCTTTACGCTTCTAAAACCATCATTTTCAGGGCAATTTTTTCGATATTTCATTTTCTACGAGGGGGGGTGGAAAAATTGGTCGTCTAAAAGGGCTTGCAGACTAGCTTAAAAAGTGGTACTGTCAGCACCAATGAATCCTCGATAGGGGGTTGAAACTATATACCTCGTGACAATACTCACATTTGGCACCAGTCAGCACCAATGAATCCTCGATAGGGGGTTGAAACGAGGTCATTAAAATCTTTATCTTCGGCAATTGCAAGTCAGCACCAATGAATCCTCGATAGGGGGTTGAAACTAATCACTAGAATCACTCCTTTCCTTCAAAAAGTGTCAGCACCAATGAATCCTCGATAGGGGGTTGAAACACTGTTCCATATTGTTCAGTAATTTCTTTAACTTGTCAGCACCAATGAATCCTCGATAGGGGGTTGAAACACGAAATTTAATTTCGCAGTATCCACTGGTTTACCGTCAGCACCAATGAATCCTCGATAGGGGGTTGAAACAACAAAACAAACTGCCCGTCTCTGACCTGAATCCGCGTCAGCACCAATGAATCCTCGATAGGGGGTTGAAACTCAGTGGCCGCGCTGACATAGTAACGCTTCAGTCAGCGCCAATGAATCCTCGATAGGGGGTTGAAACAATCTTTCCTTAGATAATCGGTATAGCGACAACTCTATCTCAATTGCTTAATTCTCTGTCAGGGAAAATTTTAGTGACCCAGCGTCCTCGTCTTTTCACACAACCATAAATACAATCCCTTTTTTCTTCTCAGAATTCCTTCAATAGGACATTTTGTGTCTATTCACGGTGAGATACTTCTATCATCCAGCGAAAGTCATGTAAAAAGCGATAGTTACTCATCTAAATTGAGAAGGGGTGACACTTCATGAACGCAGAACTGAAGCAGCGTATAGTGAATTTTGAAACGCCTTCAATGCAGAAGAAATTCGTTAGCGTAAAGTTTCTTGTGACGGAAATATGCAATTTTGCATGTAAATATTGCTTTTCCGGTCATGGTTTGCGAGGAAAAACGCTGCCCCTTGCCCACGCATTTAACCTGATAAACGCACTGGTTGCCGCAGGCTGCAAAAAGCTGTCATTTATCGGCGGGGAACCAACATTGTACACCGAGCTTCCCGAGCTTATAAAACGCGCAAAAAGCCTTGGGCTCGTTACGACAATCGTTACCAACGGGACAGGGCTGACCGACACGTTTATATCCAAAGTTAACGGCTCCCTTGACTGGGTTTGCCTTTCGATTGACTCGCTGTGTACTCAATCATTGCGCGTAATCGGAAGAACCAGCCGGAAACAGAATATTGATGCGGATTTTTACTATAAACTCGCAGACAAAGTGAAGGGCGCGGGGCATCGGCTTAAGATAAACACTGTAGTCAATTCCATTAATTATGACGAAGATTTGTCCGGTCTAATCAATTATACGATGCCGGAGCGCTGGCGGATATTTAAAGTTTTGCCGGTTACAGCCCGCGCTGGTAAATTTGCGATTTCATCGGAAATGTTTTCATATTTCCGCGACCGGCACCGAGATTTGCTTAATCCCGGAATCGAAGCAGATTTTGTGGAAAACGCCATTTTTTCGGCAACATATGTTTTAGTTGACCCGATTGGGCGTATTTTTACTAATGATTCGCAGAAACACATTTACAGCAGTTCGATTCTTGATGTAGGCGTTGAGTATGCATTAAACCAAATTTATGCAGTGCCTTTAGCTGTATAAGCAAAGCATAAGATGAGGTTGACCGGCTGGCGGATATCTATTTTTGCTGCCTCAAAAACGGCAGGACTTCCCCCATACCCTGGGAGGTCTTATATCCGACGCCTGAGAAGAAAGCGTATGCGGCGAGAGTCGACAGAGCGCGCTGCTCCGGCTCGGGAAGGCTGCGGAACGAATACTCAGTTTCGCCGCAGAAGCCTCGTATGATTCTGTCGGTTCGCAGTCTGACGGCGTGGCTTTCGATGCGGTAATTTTGAATCTCAATTTCGGGCAGAACCGCCTCCAATCCCGGCCAGGCGTCGGGTTTCACGTGCAGGCGCCATTTGCGCAGCAGGCTTCCGAACACCAACTCCGGCAGAGGGAGAAAAAATTGGCGATTGTTTCTTTTGAACCCGGCCGGCGAAACAAAGCGAAACCCAGCCGCCGGAGAATGCACTTCAAGCTGAGCGGCCGTCAAAGCCAGGGACAGTTCGTGTTCGTCGGGCATAAAGACTCGCGAAAACGAAAAAAACGCTTTTCCCAAACGGACGGTTTTCCCCTGACGCATGCGAACCAGTTCGGCGAATCTCTTGCCGGCTTCGTCGTCAATGAACCCAACGCGCGCGTAAGCCGACTCCCCTGTCGAAAAATCCAAATCACCGGCAGTAAAGCCCTTGAAAGGGTCTTTTCTCAAAAAACCAACGGTTACACCCTTTTCGGATTCTCCTTCGCCGGAATGAAAAACGCCGTCCAGTGGAGTCGAGCGCACTAGATCGCAGAAAGCGGAAAACAGAAGATATCCGTTGGAAACAGGAAGAACGGCTTCTTTTTGAGCCGCGAATTTTATAACGTAACTGCGCACAGATATCATCTCCCATGTGGGATTTTTATCGTTCACAAAATATAATAGAGAGTGTTGATTAAAATAACAACACCCCGCTATTTCCACTTAAAATTTTTATATTTACATTCGCGCACATAATATTAATGCCGCGACAATAAAAGCTAACGCCACTGGTGATAGAAATATAAGCAACACGCATATTAGTAAAATTATTCCCAGTATATTTAATAAAACAAATGTGTTATAACCCATATCCTTACCCCCTCGGCAATTAGATTCAACAGAACTCTTTTGAAAAAACCCGCAAGGCGTCATCCCGATGCTTTTGCCAAGATAAATTAAACAGCATGCATAAGACACAAAATGTCTATATTATTAAGAAGAAGAAAATCTCTGTCAGTTTTTCCACCCCCCCTCGTCCCATCAGACGAATTTTTTTAAAACCACACAAAGCCTTGCCTGGAGCCGCTTTACGCGAAAATGAGTTCTATAGAGGGTGGAAAACCTTTCGCCGCAACGCTTTACGCCGCTAAAATCATCATTTCCAGCGTGAATTTTTCGGAATTTCGTTTTCATCGAGGGGGGGCGGAAAAAAAATGCCCCTAAAATGGCTTGCAGAGTGGCATAAAAAATGGTAGAGTCAGCAGCAATGAATCCTCGATAGGGGGTTGAAACAAAACTGTCACCACCCCGTTTTCCGGGTCAGGGTCAGCAGCAATGAATCCTCGATAGGGGGTTGAAACTGATCAGGGGTATTACAAGTCGAAACGAGAAAAGTCAGCAGCAATGAATCCTCGATAGGGGGTTGAAACCCTTTCAGAAATGCCGGACGAGTGCGTGTAACAGCGTCAGCAGCAATGAATCCTCGATAGGGGGTTGAAACTTGAACCTATCTCTATTGCCTCTTTCATCTCCTCGTCAGCAGCAATGAATCCTCGATAGGGGGTTGAAACACCCGATGAAACGAGGTCGCTGATGAGGACTCCATAGTGTCAGCAGCAATGAATCCTCGATAGGGGGTTGAAACACATAATGATTATTACACGTTGGACATCTGTATTGTCAGCAGCAATGAATCCTCGATAGGGGATTGAAACAAGAAGTCCGCCCGTTCTGACAGGGCGGATTTTTCGTTTGCGGCATGAATTCCAGGCAGGGGGTTGAAACTTTTTTCATTACTGTTATTATTAAATTTATAATGTAAGCATCGAATGAATCCTCTACAGGGGTTGAAGCCTGTTAATCAATTAACAATCTCGGCATTTCTCACTATGAGTTACAAGATATATACGCGAATGAATATCATCTCCTGAATCGTACTCGATTTTTGCAAAGGAGGATGCCTCATTGCAGTACAAATTTCAATTTCACAATCCTTATAACTTCGCGCGAACACCGAAAAGAGAATTGAAACACGCTTTTGCAGGGGACTACGATCCCGCGAAAAATGAAGCGAAAGAGGATCATTCGAGATATTGGCCCGAGTTGTATACAGGAACTATTCCCGTAAGGCTGCGGGTGCGGACGCCGCTTTTCATAACGGATCCCAACAGCAAAGATCCCAAAGGCAAAAAAGAAGACGAAAGTATACACTACACATACGATTGCCTCGACCACATTCCGGCCACGGCATTGAAAGGGATGCTGAGTTCTGCTTACGAGATCATCACAAACAGCCGGTATCGGGTGTTTAATAAAAAACAGCACGAAAAAAAGCTGGAGTACAGAGATGGGTTTAAGCGCCAAACCTACAAGGCATCTCCTTGGGAATGTCTTGATGATTCCTTGCGTCCCGCAGAAGAACGGGAAAAAATGTCCCCGGCGGACCGTCTCCTTGGTTGGGTTCCGCAGGAAGGAAAAGGCGAAAGTAAGGGAAAAGACGCGTGGAAGGGAAAAATACGAATCAGCGATGGAATATTCTATAGCAAAAACCCCGAGGAAAAAGCTGTCACCCGCTTCGAAACGTCTGTGCCGCTAAGTATATTAGGCGCTCCCAAACCATCCCAGGCGCGTTTTTACCTCGGAAACGAGAACGGTGACCCTCAACAGGACGGAATAAGAAAAGAGGCAGCCGGGTACGTGAACACGAAAAAACTGAGGGGGCGAAAGATTTACCTGCATCATACTCTTTGGAATCAGCAGGTTACGGAAGCCGGCGTACCTGAATACCGGCAATTGAAGAACAAAGACGAACGCACAAACCAAAATCGTTCCATCACAGGTTGGATAGAGGCCAAAAGAGATTTTTACTTCAAGATAAAGGTCGAAAACCTGACCGCCGAGGAATTGGGCGCTATTTTGACGTTGCTCAACATGAGAAACCCTGCGGATAATTTCCGCCTGGGGTATGGCAAACCGCTGGGCTTGGGCAGCGTGGCGCTTTCAATAGCGACTCCCGATAAGGCTTCATTCGCGAACGACCCATTGCCGATTGCGAAAGGGAGCGAACGCGGGCAGTATTATCGCGATTTGTGCGATACGATTCCTCCCGGGCTTCTTCCCCTGGAACGCGAGCAATTGATACAAGCGTATAAAAAAGCAATGGCGGAAGCTTATGTGAAACCTTTTAAAGACGCTCCCGCGCTCAAACGCTCTCTTTGGAAGGAGCATCCATTTGCAGAATATTTTAAAGCGTTGGACGAAGAACAAGAAGCGATGTTCGAATGTTTATGGAGGGAGGCGCTGGAGCGTGGTGATTCCGAAATTTCGCCGGATGATCCTTTTTTTAAAGAAGTACTGGAATTATTTGCCCATGATTACCCTGAACTGCCGGAAGTGTTGGCAGAGTATTACAGCAAAGAATTGACCGGTTTGAAGGAACAATATCAATACGACTTCGGATGGAGAAAATTACCCTTCATCGAAGATTTATTGCTTTCCATGGAAGGCTTCAAAGAAGAGCCTGTTCATTATCCCCGCAACAGTAAAGAGCGTGGCGAGGAAGGGTTTAAATGGTTCGTCGCAAACGAGAAAAACAAACGATTAGCGTTACCTCTGGTTGGAAAGCACCTGCAAAGCGCGATTAAGGAGAGATAATAATGCCGACAGAAAACATCCATCTCGTCACGCTGGAAACCGGCGGCAATCAGGCGACGATCTTCTCCACCAATAAACTGCGGAATATCGTCGGCGCGTCCGAACTGATATACCGCGTCGGAACGGAATACATCGAACGCGCCATACAAAAGACGACGGGAAGAAATTTTAAAGTAAAAGACGTCCGCGAAGAAATCTCTATCGAAAATACGGAAGGCAGACATATCGAGGTAGCCCTGGCAACATCCGGCAAAGCCCTGCTGCTGGTGCGCGGCGAGGATGCGGCAAAAGAATTTATCCGCGAGTGGAGCAGGATCGTCGTGGAAGAAGCCCCCGGCATTGACGCATATGCCGCTTACTCGGCAATTCCGCTTGACTTGTCGCTTCCTTTGGACGAAAAAATCGAAGGTTCTTTTATCAACGTCTACAGTGACGCGGCGAAACGTTACAGCCTTGGGAAAATGGAACTCCCATCCCCGCTCGCGCGTTTTCAGCGAATACCCGTTGTGGCGGAGTGCCAATACTCAGGCCGCCCCGCGTCGGAACTATATGGCCCCGAGGATGACCCCGTTTCGAGCGTCGCAGCGGCGCAAGTCGGCGTTTCACGCGGCAAAAAAGAGGACGTCCAACGTTTTAAAGCCCGCATAAAGGAGCTGTATCCCGACGGCAAAGGCGATTTTATCGACGATGAAAACGGCCTGGACATTTTCGACGACGATAAAGACATACGCTGGCTTGCCGTTGTCCATGCCGACGGCAACGGATTGGGAGAGCTTTTTATCAATTTTCACAAATACCTGGGAGCGAATGCCACGGGCCGGGATTATGTCGACCGTTACAGAAATTTCTGCTCCGCCTTGGATAAAATCAGCCGCGAGGCTTTCAAAAAAACAGTCGGCGAAATGTGGCCGGACGAAAAATACGCGAAGATTGTCCCTATCGTAGTGGGCGGCGACGACCTGACGGCAGTGATGGACGGAGAAAAGGCAATCGGATTCGCCAAGAGTTTCATGCGGGAATTTTCCAACCAAACGGCGGAACATGAGGACATGCGGGAAATTTTAAATATTGCCGGATTCTCCCGCATAGGGATGTGCGCGGGCGCGGCGATCATCAAACCGCACTTCCCGTTTGCCCAGGCTTATGACCTTGCCGAGGAACTGACGAAAAACGCGAAACAGGTCAAGAAATATTCCGGTTCCGATTCCATCGCGCTGGATTTTCATATACTGTACGACTCCGTGGCAACCTCCATCCGGGACATCAGGGCCAAGTTGGTGATCGAGGACTCGGACAAAAAGAAACGGCAGTTGACTGCTAAACCCTATGTCCTCAACAAAGGTGAAGCTACTACCGACGAAAATATATCGGAACAAGAAAAAAATGACTGGTTGAAAATTCACGATATCAATCGCTTCAAAAAAGCGGTAAAAGCGCTTGGAACGAAAAGTGATCAAAAGCCTCTTTTGCCGTCCAGCCAAAGCCACGCGGTCCGGGAGGATCTCTTCGCCGAATTTCGCGAAACGCAGGAAGCGGAATGGAAATACCTGCTTGGAAAATATGAAAAATTCGCGGTTCTTTGGCGCAAAGTTACAGGAAACGACACGCCTTACGATGACGCGCTTTATATAGAAGCAAAAATTTCCGAAGACGCTCCCGATCACCGCACCTATTTCCTCGACGCCCTGGAAGCGGTGAAATTCGCTTCGGCGGGGAATAAAAAAACGACGAAAATGCCGGAAACGGAGGGGGACGCCCATGAATGAAATGTTGAAACTGACCTTCGAATCGGACTGGCACGTGGGATCCGGCGCCGGTATTCCCGGAAGCGTGGATCGTCAGGTTCTGCGCAACACGGACGAGCTGCCTTATATCCCCGGAAAAACACTCACAGGCATTCTCAGGGACGCGGCCGAGTGGATAGCGCATACGAAAGACAGGAATGAAGGGAATGAAGAGGGACGGTGGAGCGAGGCTTTGCTCTCTTTGTTCGGTGAGCAGCCCGAGCGCCACGGCGGTAACGAGAATAAAGTGGCGAAGGAGGCGGCTCTCGGCGTCAGCAGCGCAAGATTCTCCGACGGACTCTTGGATACATTGCGCGATCCCAAACACAAGCGTTTGATACCCCTTCTATATATATTGCAACCCGGCGTCAAAATTGATCCCGGGACGGGGCGTTCTCTTGACAAGCACCTTTTCTCGACGGAGAAAGTGCGAAAAGGATGCGCGTTGTACGCGCCCTTGAGGATCGAAGGAGAACTTGGCGAAAACGAAAGAACCCTTTTGGAGGAAGCGGTAAAAGCCGTTCGCCGCCTTGGCGGCAACCGCCGCAGAGGCAGCGGCAGGTGCCGCTTGGAGTTGATCCCAAAAAACGAAACGCCTCGGAGCGAAAAACCGAACGACCTCCCCGGAAAGATCAATGACCCCGATTCCTTCGTGACGTTGAATTACAGGTTGACCACGCTGGAGCCCGTCATCGTAAACAGGGCTACCTTGGGCAATGTCAGCGAAACTGAAACCATAATTCCCGGAAATTCGCTGATGTCTTATTTCACAAACAATATCATGGAAGATTTCGACCGGGAGGAGATGCGTTCGGCGATAATGGACGGGAGCATTTCCGTCGGCGATTTTCCGCCCGAGTTCGAAGACGGCCCGTCCTATCCCGTTCCTCTCTCGTTCGGAGAGAGAAAGGACAACGGCGAGATATTGAATCGTCTGCTGGAGGTAGGGGAAGAGGGGAAACAGGTCAAAGACCTGCGCTCCGGATTTGTAAATATCGAAGGAAAGGTTATTCGGTATCGCACATCCGGCGAAGTCAAGATTCTGCGCACCCATAATACAGTTGAAGACAAAAAACAGCGCCCGACAGATGTCGGCGGCCTTTTCTTTTACGAGGCAATCAAAGAAGGACAGACATTCAGCGGGGCGCTTAAGATAAAGGGAAGCATTTGGAACGAGCTTTCAGTCGCGGCTAAAGAACGATTGAAATTTTTCGAGACCAAAATCGGCCGTTCGAGAAAGGATGAATACGGCGGAGTGAGCCTCGAATTTTTATCCTCCGAAAACGCTGCGAAGGAATCATCGCCGTTGATTCATGACAAATACCTCGTCGTATACCTGCTCTCGGACGTTTTGATACGTGGGGAGTTTCTGGAATACTCAGCACGCTTGGAAGATTTAAAAAAAGCTCTGGAAAAGGCTTTGGGGTTGACTTTGAGTGAAGAAGAGTGGCGTGACGAAAAGTCCCCGTTGGGAGGAGAGAGGGGGCATTGCCTGCGCGCCGGCAGGCGCGAGTCGTGGCATACGAACTGGACCCTGCCCCGGCCGTCGCTGGTTTATTTCCAGGCCGGAAGCGTACTGCTGTACAAGGTCAATAATCCCGGAGACTGGAACGAAGAAACGGTACTCAGGGCTATGGACGAGGGGATAGGGGATCGCAGGGCGGAGGGTTACGGCCGTATCTGGATCAATCCCCCGTTTTTGTGCGAAACAGGTTTCGACGTTCAACCCGAAAAAAAAGCCGGGTCCGCCGCTCTTTCCGTGAAGGCGGATACAGGCAAATTGGATTCGGATGACAAAAAATTCGTGGAGTTTTTGGAAACCGAGTATCACAAAAAGTGCTTTTCTCAAGCGGCCAGGCAGTCTGTGTATAATTCACTTCGAGGACAATCCGAAAAGGAAACCGGGCTGCCGTCGCTGAAAAAGGAAGAATATTGCCCCTCTACCAGCCAGCTCGGAGGTTTGAGGGAAGCCGCGGCCTTCATCCGGTATGGAACCGGAAACGATTCGGAGCTTCTTAAAAAATGGCTCAAAAAAAAGGAAGATCAGGAAAAGTGGGATAAGGACTTCCTGAAATGGATAAAAAGCATTGTTGCCGAACCTGAATTAATTTGGAAGAATATCGGACTCGAATTTCCAAAAGACAGCGAGCTGGATCAGGAAACTCTGAAAATTTTCGGGCTGTGCGCCTTTATTGACATCCTTTGCGAAGGCATTTTCGAGAACGAAAAAAATAAAAACCAGGAGGGGACGGAATGAGACGCGCGCTTAAAGGGAAAATCAAAGTTCATGGAACGCTCGTGGCTGCGCTTCCTCTCTCGGTCGGAGGCATGGGCGCGGGGGAGCAGGTGGATTTAGACCTGGCGGTCGACGGCGCTGGGGACCTGTACGTACCTGGAACCAGCCTCGCCGGTCCCATGCGCGCGTGGCTCGCCTCCCGCGCGGACAGCGACGACGTGGATAAATTGTTCGGATTTATCAAAGAACAAAATGACAACGTCAAAGAAAAAAGCGACGACGGACAGGCAAGCGCCCTTTTCGTCGAGGATGGACAAATCACGACGTGCGCGCGCGAGCGCAGGCACGGTATAGCGATAGAAGAAACGTCGGGGACTGCAAAAAAACATTTCTTTTACACGCGCGCCATTCTGCCTCGCGGAACCTGCGTTTCATTGGATCTGGAAATGGATTTGACGGCGGAAACGGAAGTAAACCTGAAAGCTCTGGCGGCGATTCTGAAGGCGCTTCAAGCCGGGGAAATTCGTTTCGGCGCCTGCAAAACGCGCGGTTTTGGCGAGCTTAAACTCGAAAAAGATTTTGAGGTCGATATATACGATTTCGAAAATCCGAAAGATCTTGAAGCGTGGTTGAACGGCGAAAGAATCGGCACGACAGAAACGGAGTTTTTTAAAAAATATGGCGAGCCGGCGGAGCCAAATAAAGGTGGCGAACGCTGCGTCATTGAAATTAAATGGCGGCCGGCGTCTTCCCTGATGGTGAAGTCCGGAAGGGACGGTTTCGAAGCCGATATGCTTCCGCTGGTGAGCGGCACTGAAAACGGGCGACTGGTCCCCGTTATTCCCGGATCATCTATAAAAGGCGCCCTTCGCGCCCAGGCGTATAAAATTCTGCGGACGCTTTTCGCGGGAGAGGAGCCGGCTGTGGAGGATAAACCGGAACCGGGATCATATTTCAATATCGCCCGTGAAATCTTCGGCACAACCGAAAGCGCCGGACGGATTGCCGTTGACGACGTCTACTGCGAGGCGTCGGTTTCAAACGAAGAATGGATAGAAGAGAATCCAAAGGCATTGGATCAATTCAGCGTCCACCGGCAGCACGTGGCGATCGACCGTTTCACGGGGGGCGCTTCGGACAGTGCTCTATACAGCGCGCGCCCCGTCAAAAATGAAATAGCACAAAAACCGATACGCTGGGGACCGATTCGCTTGATTCTTGATCTCGCAAAAAGATGCGAAAATGAGTTGAATGATTTGGAACAAAACCAGATCCGGGCTCTCGTGACGCTGCTGCTTCGGGATTTGAAAGAAGGAATGATCCCAATCGGGTTCGGTACGCGCCGGGGCTTGGGAGATGTCGAAATATGTACCGACACGGAAAATATTTTCCCCGATAAAGACGGGCTGCGAAAAGCTTGGGCCAAATTTGTCGATAGCGGCGGAACGTTCAAAGATCGCGCGCCGAAAAACAAGGAGGAAAAAAAGTAATGAGCGGGAGTTCGCCACTTTACGGAGCCACTTACCATCATATCGACGCGAAAACCGCTTTGAAAAAGGTCTGGACCGCGTGCGAATCCGCGGAAAAACCTTTTCTGCTCGCGTACAGCCCTAGTATTTGTTGTTTCGCGAAGTTCGAGGATGAGAGTATCGTTTTGCCGACGGAAGCGAAAAATCGTCGCGCCGATGATATCTTTGAACTTCGCTGCTTCTGCGAAGAATACGAACTGCGATGGGTTCGCGACGGCGGTAAAGACGAGGGGAAAGCCGTACTGCTCGCCGATAATAAACATAATGAAGTTTTTGGCGCTGATTTAAAGGGAATTGACTATGTTTTTTCACACTCCGGCCAATATTTACTCTGGGGTATGAACAATGAAACCGGAAGCGGCGAAACGATCTTTTTTGAACATCGCGTCGGTTCTTTGCGCGTTCCCATAGAAACGTGCAAAAATAGGGCTTACCTCCATTTCAGAGAATATTTTTCCGAGGATGATTACGGGAATCTTGTATGGCTGACGGAGCGATGTCTTACTTTGAAAGAGGAACCCTATCGTTCTGCATAAGCCTGCTTTTAGCACATGTACGACATGAAATGAATGCTTGCGGACAAGATGTACCGAAACCGTGAGTGGCGGGGTCATACGGATGTGGCTATGTAATTCGCCGTTTGCCCTCCTCGCCCGTAATTCTAATTGGCCACAACGCTACGCGTTGGACGCAACATGAATGTCGCGCAAATTCCAATTCTAAGCCGAATGGCTTAGAATTGGAATAATATACGCGTAACCATCTTTGATCGCCTGTTCCAAATATGTCACGGCGACGCCACCTCCCATTATTGACGAGCAATTACAACCAAAAATATCCAATCAATTATAATGTAATTTTTTATAAACAAAAATGCGGTCTGAATACATCGTAACCGGCATTGTAGAGTATAATCATGTTAGTTTACTGGGGGTGTGAGTATTGAATACGTTTCGCGGCATTTGCATTCATTCGCATTTTTACCAGCCTCCGAGGGAAGACCCTTGGCTCGACGCGGTATTGCGCGACCCGACGGCCGAGCCATATCATGATTGGAACGAATGTATTTACGACCAATGCTATAAACCGAATATGGCGGCCCGCCTCCTTGATTCGAACGGCCGCATAGCCCACATAAGCAACAATTACAGATACATGAGCTTCAACATTGGCCCCACTCTGCACAAATGGATAGCCGTACGCGCTCCCGTGCTCGCGGAAGGGATATTGAAAGCCGACGCGAACGCCGAAAGCGAGCTTGGTGCCGGAGGAGCAATAGCTCAGGCTTACAACCATATTATAATGCCTCTCGCATGCGAGAGGGACATACGCACTCAGGTAAAGTGGGGGGTGGCGGATTTCGCGCGCCGCTTCGGCAGGAAACCGGAAGGCATGTGGCTGCCGGAAACAGCCGTGGACACTCAGACGCTTGAGGCGCTCGCGGCGGAGGGAATAAACTTTACGATACTCGCTCCGCACCAGTGCGCCGCCACGAGGGAACCCGGCGGTTCTTGGACCGATACGCCTGGAGGCGCGAAACTTGACGTGACAAAGCCATATGTAATGAAACTCCCGTCCGGCAAGAGCATCACATTGATTTTTTATTTGGGAAGCGTTGCGCATGACATCGCATTCGGCGGTCTGCTCAACAACGGAGACCAGTTCGCCGAGTCCCTAATCGGAAAAATTCAGAGGTACGGAGAACCCCGTCTGCTCACGATAGCCACTGACGGAGAAACATACGGACACCATCACCGCTTCGGAGAAATGGCTCTGGCGCGCGCGGCGCAGGTAATTTCCCAATCCCCCGACGTGATACTGACCAACATAGCGGCCTTTCTAAAGCTGCATCCCGCCAAGCATGAGTGCAGGATTGCCGAGCGTACATCGTGGTCATGCGCGCACGGCGTTGAAAGATGGAGGAGCAACTGCGGATGTCACACCGGTGGCGAAGCATGGTGGAACCAGGCGTGGCGGGCTCCTCTCCGGGACGCCCTCGACAAGCTGCGCGACAAGATCGACGAGGTCTACGAACGGGAGATGGCGCATTTCTGCGATTCTCCGTGGCAATTGAGAGACGAGGCGTTAGCCCTGTATCCCGACGATTACGGGAACGAGCCGTTAGAGGAAATAATCAGGCAAAAACGTCTGTTCCTGGAGGAACGATGCGGAACTCTGAAACAGCGGGACACCGTGCGCGCTCTCACCCTAATAGACGCGCAGAAAATGCGGATGTTCATGTACACATCGTGCGGATGGTTCTTCAACGACGTTGCGGGAATAGAAACCAGACAGATAATGGCATACGCGATCCGCGCCGCAGAACACACGAAAAACGTTTCCGGCGTCGATTTCCAGAGTGATTTCCTGAACGATTTACGGCGTTCCCGCGGCAACACATCCGAGTTAGCGACAGCTTATGACGTCGTGACCAGGTGCGTTATACCCAACAAGAAACAGCTCAGGGACATAGCCGCCATGGCGTCGCTGATGAACGCGGAGAATCGCTATTATTCATTTGGGATCGAGCGCGATTCGGAGCGTTATAAGTCCGCGGGGCTGGATATGGACATATCTACAATATCGGTCACCGATTTGCACACGTCGAAGAACTGGACCGGCGGCGCGGCAGTGATAACGACCGGCGGCCTGGACGACGTCTGCCGCCTCACGGAGAAACCCCTCCCGGACCCGAAATCCGTCTGGAAAAATTTCTACGTCGGAGACATTTTTTCAATTTCTAAATTCCTTGAGGGACATTTTGAACTGGGCCCCTGGCATCTGACCGAACTCACGGCTGACGACAGGTATCGGACCGCGCAAGAGAGAACGAGAAATGTCGAGAAGGAAAACGTGGAGTACGCTCACGCGAGGATAAGGGAAAATCAGCGTCTGCTCGTGCAATTGCATATGATGCAGGTCGAGTCGACGTCATTTCTCACGCCCATCGGCAAGCTGGTCTACGAAAACATGCTGGAGAATCTGGCGAAGAACGCGAAATCGATTCTTGACCTGCTGGAATCCGGTTCGCAGTTGGAGAATATTTTGAATAAAGCGCAAAATATCGGAATTAACCCAAAAACATCAGTCTTATCTGCTGGAATGGAAGAAGCTTTTTATGATAATCTTATTAAAGCAGATTTTAAAAATGACA
>Ga0099364_10001700_pt1 | contig 36036 bp, 32 predicted proteins | sample TergutTh196P3_FD_73070 | JGI IMG/M metagenome (GOLD analysis project Ga0099364, IMG submission 73070) | Microcerotermes parvus P3 segment gut microbial communities from Pointe-Noire, Republic of the Congo - Th196 P3 | ecosystem: Host-associated > Arthropoda: Insects > Digestive system > Gut ... | reverse complement strand
GGTTGGGCAAAGGACGAAGTGTTGTTGGAGCACATACTGGATAGCCTGGAACTGACTGATGGTCCCGACTTTATTTTTACCGTGACAGCTCAGGGTCACGGTAAGTACCCTGAGGACTTTGACGCATTGGATTTTGATGTGATCGAAAACGAAGAGTTTGAGCATATCAACTCGGGTTCGTTTGAATACTACCTTACGCAGTTGAGCGAAACAGACTCTTTTTTAGGAAATCTGTTGCACATCCTGGAAATCTATGACGAGGACGTTGTAACGGTACTCTATGGAGACCACCTGCCCGTACTGCCTATAACCTCCGACGATCTGATATCAGGCTCACTGTATATGACTGAATATGTTATCTGGAGCAACTTCGGGCTTGATGCGGCGGACAAGACGTTAGACGCAAACGAACTCTCGGCATATGTATTTAGCTTGCTTGGTTTGAACGAAGGCGTTATCACCAGAATCCACCAGTTTTATGAGAATAAAGAAGACAGGGATGAGGCGCTGAGAATGATAGGGTATGATATGCTCTACGGAGAGCGGTATTATATCAGCTAATGACGCTATCTCAGATTCCGAGCCTGACACATCCCCATCGCGCCATCTCGCTAATGCGCGGGTCTGTATCGTTGCGATACTTTCTGATAAGGTCGTGATACTTCGAATCGCCGGAGTTTATCAAACTGCGCAGGGCATTACATTTCCACAGCCACATATTCTCCGCGCCTATGTACCAGAAACGTGGACTAACTAAATTTACATATGTCTCCTCGTCCATTTCCAGCACACGTTCGGGCTGCATATATTCCTCAATTTCCGCGAGTAACGGAAACTCTTCATCGCCTGTAAAAACATCTTTGTTCATGGGGCAAGCTTTTTGGCATACTTCACAACCATACAGCCACCGCCCCATCTCTACCCTTGTGTCCTCGTCGGGAATGCCATTACCGGTATAACAAGCGAGCTGGTTGATACACCTGCCCCTGTTTATCACATAGCTGCTTGCTAATGCTTTCGTCGGGCACGCCCCTATACATTTCTGGCAACCGTCGCTGCACGCGGATAAAAAGACATCATCCGCTACGGTATCATATTCAAGTTCTTTGTCAACGACCCATGTGTCGATCCAAATATAGGAACCGTGCTTTGGGTCGTACATAAAAGTATTGCGTCCGTATTTCCCCAGGCCCGCCTTTGCCGCCGACAATCTCGCGGGCGCATGGAACTTCAGTATGTTGACGCCAAGTGTTTGAATGTACCCTTCAAACTCGGCGTTTGTGCGATAATCGGGAGCAAACGGTAATCTGCCTTCAAACATATAGCTGACGCCGATAAGTCCGCTCAAACTCTCCGAAACTCTGTACTTAGTGTAATTTTGCGTACAAACAATGACTGATTTTGCGTTTTCAGGCGGTTCGGCCATACCATACAAAGAATCGTAAAACTCCTTTGACTCCGGAAAAACCTTGATACGTTCGTCTATATACTTTTTGTACTCGCGCAACTCGGAAGCGGGTATAATTCCGCACCCCAGATACCCCAATTGCATAGCCCTTGCTTTTATTTTTGAAGCCAACATGATTTGTCCTCCTCACATTTTGTTTAAATAATCTACATTGCCAACTCTGTTCTGCGTATGAGATCGGCTTGCCCGGTGGGGTGCAGTTCGATAAAATAGGATGAAAAGCCCGCCACGCGCACAACAAGGTCTCTGTGTTTGTCCGGATCTTTCTGCGCTTCTTTCAGGGTTTCGGAGCTGATAACGTTTATTTGCAGTTCCATGCCGCCCATATCGAAGTATGTCTGCATGAGTTGGGAGAGCTTTTTCCAGCCATCCTCGCCGCAGACTGCCGTGGGGTGGAATTTCAGGTTCATCAGCGTGCCGTTCGGAAAATCGCTTTGCCTGATAACCGCTGCCGATCTGATCACAGAGGTCGGGCCGTTTTTGTCGTAACCCTGCGGCGCGGCTATGCCGTCGGCAAGCGGCTCGCCTTTTTTTCGGCCGTCGGGCGTTGCGCCCGTGACCATGCCGTAGGCTACATTTATTGTGACGGGGTACATCCCTGCGGAGTAGCGGCCGCGCGGCCCTGTGAGCGAGTTGACCGTATCGGAAAAGCATTTTGCGACAAAAGCGGCATATTCGTCACATTCAGGGATACCGTTGCCGTAATGCGGGGCTTCGTTTATGATATACGCTCGCAAGTCTTCAAACCCTTCCCAGTCGTTCATGACAGCGTCGTACATTTCCCGGGTTGTGCAAATTTTCTTTTTAAAGCAGCAGTAGTCTATTATATTTAGGCTGTCGGCTACATTGCCGACGCCGACGCCGGCATTCCCCGTAGAGTTATACTTAGCCCCGCCATGCATGACGTCTGCGCCGCTTTCCATGCAACCCGCCATAGTCGAGGACACCAGCGGCTGCGGCAGGACCTCGCGGGCAACATATTCAAATGAATTTATGTTCATAATATGCCATTTTATAAAGTAATCGAGCTGTGTTTTAAACGCCTGCCTGACCTGCCCGATATCTGTCATATCGTAGAGATAACCTGTAGCGGGGCCGACTCGCGGGTTCGGCGTATCCGGCGGGGCCGGTTTGAATGCGTTTATCATAGGCCGGGCTGTGTAGCCGTCATTAATGGCAAGCAGGAGCGCTGCGGCAAGATTCATAAAGCTTTCAGATCCAACTCCGCCGCAGGCGGGCCATTCGGTTCCTGTCCCGGCGGGCTCGACGCAGCCGATGAGGCAATAATCACGAGCGTCCTCAAGCGACAGGCCTCGGCTCATTAGCGCCGGTATGATGACGTCGTCGTTTTCAAAAGAAGGGACGCCGCCGGCGAGTTTGGTAGTCTCGACGGCTGCTTCCCAGAGTTCGGGGGGCGTGTCCCTGTGGATGCGCAATGACTGCGGCGGATCGTGCAGAAGCAGCCTTCCCGCGGATTGGAGCATCATATAGGTCACACCGTTTGCCGCGTCTTTACCGTCTTTATCCACGCCGCCCAACGTCATGAGCTGGCCTGATGTATAACCCGGGGCTGACATTGTCGCGCCATAGCTCCACGGCTTGTTCATTTCGGCGATTTTGAGATAGAAAAGATCCATCAGTTCCTGTGCGTACTCAGCGCTTATACGCCCGGAATCGATATCCGAATGATAAAAATCTCCGAGATATTGATCGACACGGCCGAAACTCATGCCGTGCATGTTCGCGTCAAGGCACAACGCAGTCTGGTACATAAACAGGTTTTGCAGCGCTTCGTGAAAATTGCGGGCGGGATGCTCGACCGTCCGGCTAAGACACTCCGCCATCGAGAGAAGCTCACTCCTGCGCGCGGGGTCACTCTCCTCTGCGGCCTTTTCCTCGGCGAGTTTTGCGTAACGTTTTGTGAGCGCTATTACCCCGTCGCAGATGATCGCTACCGCGCGGTAGAAGTTATACTGATCGATCGACTTGGCGGGAAGAGCCTTCTTAACGAGCTCTTTCATCTTTTGTTCGGCCTCTTCCTTTATGGCTTTAAACCCTTTTCGTATGGCTGCGTCATACCCTGTGCAGAAATGACCGACGGGAGACTGACATGTGCCGTAAGGCCCAAAAGGCGTAACGCCGTTGCCGGCGATGGCTTTGTACTCATCGATTATCTGCGCGTCTGCCTTTGCGCTCATGCACTCTTTCATCCAAAAATCAACGGTGGACAGAATATAGTCTCTGTCATCTTCGGATAGTATATACGGGTCGATATCCCTTGTGCTGATATAGCGGCTCGAAACCTCTTCTTTAAGCCAACTTACCGAGTTTTCCGGATACAACGCGCACGCGCGGTACTTCCCCGACTGAGCGCCGACGATGACCTCGCCGTCGTCGATTCGGACGGGGATGTTATAAAGAATGTTACGAAGATTCTCAGCGCGTTTTAATATGCCGGTCATATCGGGGTTAGCCATATAAAACTCCGTGATAAGCCTATACCGGGCGGTGCAGATCTCAGGCTTGGCGCTGCGATACTTCTCGCGCATTTTTTCAACACGCGCGGTGACAGGTTTAAGTGTATACATAAAATAGTATATTCCTTTCTACGAAAACACCTTCTATTCGTCTAGTTTCAGCACAGCCATGAACGCATCCTGCGGGACGTCTACGCTGCCGAGGCTGCGCATACGTTTTTTACCTTCTTTCTGCTTCTCAAGCAGTTTTTTCTTACGTGTAATATCGCCGCCGTAGCATTTTGCCAAAACATCCTTGCGGAGCGCCCTTATCGTCTCCCGTGCGATGATTTTCCCGCCGATAGCCGCTTGCACGGGAATCTCGAACAGTTGCCTGGGTATATTCTCCTTGAGCTTCTCTACGATCTTCCGGCCGCGGGCGTATGCTTTGTCTCTGTGGACGATAAACGACAGAGCGTCTACCACCTCATTATTGAGCAAAATATCAAGCCTGACCAGATTTGACTGCCGGTAGCCTTGTAACTGATAATCCAGAGAGGCGTAGCCGCGGCTGCGTGACTTGAGCGCGTCAAAAAAGTCATATATGACTTCGTTGAGCGGCAGGTCATAGCGCAGTTCTACCCGCGATTGATCGAGATAGACCATTTCCTTATACTCCCCGCGTCTGTCCTGACAGAGCTCCATGATGTTGCCGACATATTCGGGGGGAGTTATGATCGAAGCGTTAATAAACGGCTCTTCGGCAAGCTCTATCAGCGAGGGATCGGGATAGTTTAGCGGATTATCGATCAAAATTACTTCCCCGTCTGATTTGGTGACTCTGTATATGACACTCGGCGCGGTTGTTATCAAATTGAGATTATACTCGCGCTCAAGCCGCTCGACAATTATCTCAAGATGCAGAAGCCCAAGGAAACCGCAGCGAAACCCAAAGCCCAGCGCGGCGGATGATTCCGGCTCATATGTCAGCGCTGCGTCGTTGAGTTTCAGTTTTTCCAGAGCGTCGCGCAAGTCGGGATACTTTGCGCCGTCGGCCGTGTACAGTCCCGAGAAAACCATTGACTGCACTTTTTTATAACCGGGCAGCGGTTCGGCGGCCGGTGAGTCCGCCCCTGTGACGGTATCCCCGATTGTCATATCTCCGACGTTCTTGATGCTCGCTGTGAAGTATCCGACGTCCCCTGTGCCAAGGAAGTCGCATGGTTCCATCCCTACAGGACGCATATGTCCGGCTTCTACAACGCGGTACTTAGCGCCGGTGGACATAAGTATTATATCCATATCGCGCCGGAGCTGACCGTCCATTATTCGGAGATATACGATAACGCCCTTGTAAGCGTCATACTGACTGTCAAAAATCAACGCCCTAAGCGGCGCGTCCATGTCGCCTTTCGGCGGGGGGAAGTCGGATACGATACGCTCCAGCAGATGAGCTATACCAAGGCCGCGCTTTGCGGATATCTCGGGCGCGTCCTCCGCCGGGATGCCAATGATCTCTTCGATCTCACCCTTGACACGCTCGGGGTCTGCGGCAGGCAGGTCGATTTTGTTTACAACAGGTAATATCTCAAGATTATGGTCGAGCGCGAGATATGTGTTTGCGAGCGTCTGTGCCTCTACTCCCTGCGCCGCGTCGACAACGAGTATAGCTCCCTCACAAGCTGTGAGCGAGCGGGATACCTCATAATTGAAATCAACATGGCCGGGAGTGTCAATGAGGTTAAGAGTATAGACCCCGCCGTCTTCAGCGGTGTATTTAAGACCTATGGCACGGGCTTTTATCGTTATTCCGCGCTCGCGCTCAAGTTCCATGTTATCGAGTATCTGATCTTCCATATCGCGCTTATCGATCGCGCCGCACTTTTCAAGAAGCCTGTCGGCTAATGTTGATTTGCCATGGTCGATATGCGCGATTATTGAGAAATTTCTTATGTTATCCTGCATTCTTTATGTACACAGCTCCTTATTCATGCTCAGTTAGCTGTTTAAGCTTTTCTATAATTGATTCCTCGGCTGATCTTAACTCAAGGAGCTCGTTTATAAGAGCGCCTAGACTATCTATATTCACAGAGGGATCCCCATTTCGCTCATCACTGCGGCCCAGGATATAATCAGAAGTCACGCTGTAATAGTCGCATGTTTTGATGACGAAATCCAGTTTAGGCTCACGCGCATTGTTTTCGTAATGTGACAGCAGCGCCTGGGAGATGCCCAGATCTGTTGCGACCTCTCTCTGACTGCGTCCGGTCTCCCTGCGCAAGGATGATAAAGTCATACCAAAATTTCTCATTACAGGCTCCCAACACCGGAATTTACAAATTATGTATTCCTTTTTTCATACAGTTAGTATAGTATAGCGTTAACAAGTGAATTTGTATAGTCTTTTTTATAAGGAGGTATTGGCAAAATGGCAAGGAAATTCTCCAATCTTTTCAGCCCGCTGAAAATAGGCGGGCTTACAATGAAAAACAGGATAATCTCGGCGCCGATGACATATCCGATCCTTACTTCGGACGGCTGTCTGACTCCCGAAGCGGCGGCGTTTTATGAGTTGCGCGCAAAAGGCGGCGCCGCAGTCGTGACGGTCAGCGAACTTATTGTGGACGGGAAAAACGGCAAGTATTACCCCGTTCAGGTCACCATTGACGCGCCCAGCGCAAAAGACAGCCTTGCGGCCGCTGCGCGGGCTGTGCGGCGGCACGGCGCGATAGCGAGCATGGAACTGTCGCACGGGGGTCGCTTCGCACTCACGGATGGTCCCGCCTGGGGGCCTGTCGACATATTCGAAAACGGTGTACAGACCGCGCGCATGATGACAAAATCAATGATAGACGGGGTGACCGAGTCTTACTACAGAGCGGCTGCGCTATGTCGCGACGCGGGATTTGAAATGTTGCTTATCCATGCCGGACACGGCTGGCTGCTACAGCAGTTCCTGTCGCCTGCGTCAAACAGCAGATCGGACGAATACGGGGGTACTCCGGAAAATCGGGCCAGGCTGGCTCTCGGAGTTATCGATGCGGTGCGTTGCGCCGTTGGGGCGGATTTTCCGATAGAGCTCCGCATTAGCGCGGAGGAATACTTAGACGGCGGGTATACCTTCAAAGACGCCATTGAATTTGCCCGGATGGTTCAGAACAAAGTCGATCTGCTTCAGGTTTCGACAGGCTCCCATCAAGGCAGCTTTGACAAGACGCACCCTTCTATGTTCCATAAGCGCGGAGTCAACGTCCGGTATGCCGAGGAGATGAAAAAACATATTACCGAGATTCCGGTTTCTACTATCGGTGCGCTTAATGAACCGCAAATGATGGATGATATAATATCATCCGGACAGGCCGACGCGGTAGTGATGGCGCGTGCGCTGCTTGCAGACCCGTATCTGCCCCGCAAAGCGCTTGAGGGCCGCGAGGATGAGATCGTCCGATGCTGCCGATGTTTTGCGTGTATGGCGGAGCGGATGATCACAGGCTTGCGTATCTGTTCTCTTAATCCGGTGATTGGCAGCGAATATGAGCATAATTTCGCTTTTCCGCCGGTAAAACCCAAAAAGGTGCTGATCGCGGGGGGCGGACCGGGCGGCATTCAATGCGCTGTAACGGCGGCGGAGCGCGGGCATGAGGTTATCCTTTGTGAGAAAACCGCCGAATTGGGAGGCGCTTTGAAAACGGAACGCGGAGTAAGCTTCAAAGCAGATCTTTTTAAGTTCATTGAAGTCAAAACACTTCAAATGGAAAAAGCCGGAGTGGATGTCCGGCTCGGCACTGAAGTTACGTCTCAGCTTGCCGCGTTGGTCGCACCCGACGTGATAATTGTCGCCGTTGGTTCATCGCCGTTTATCCCGCAGATACCGGGAATCGAAAACGCTATACAGGCTGACGATCTGCCGGACTCATGTGAAAAACTCGGGCAAAAAATTGTTGTTCTGGGAGGCGGGCTTGTTGGATGCGAAACAGCTCTGCATCTGTCGCAGCAGGGGAAGGACGTCATAGTGCTGGAAATGAAAGACGATATCTGCACAGACGCAAACCCCCGCCATAGACCGCTTCTGCTTGATAAACTCAGCGAATCCGTGACCGTCATGACCGGAACCCAGGCTACCGGACTGACAGAGGCGGGGATAATATGCAAAACAAAACAAGGTGAAATTGTAGTTTACGCAGACACGATCGTCTGCGCAGCCGGGCGCATATCAAACAGCGCCGTCGCATCATCACTCGCCGACTGCGCACCCTATGTAGACACAATAGGCGACTGCGTAAAACCCGGAAACGCAGCCCAAGCAATATTCCGCGGCCACTACGCGGCAATAGACATTTAACTCATGTTTCGCAGTTATGTGATTTAGGGATCACGTATCACTTATTATACTTACTCAACCAGCTTTTTGAAAAGCTCCTTGTTCGTTTCTTCAAACTCTTCTTGGTTTTTGCTTGTTCCGGAGATTATGTGGTCGCAGTGTTCTTTGTAGAAGCTGTCCGGTTTTTGGGCGTTTATCCTCAGTTCGGCCTGCTCATGGGTTATACCGTCGCGCTTAATTATCCTTTGTATCCGCAACCCTTTGGGCGCTGTGATCCCGACGACAACGTCGCAACTGAGGTTTCTCCCGCTCTCGATGAGCGCTATGGCGTCTATGGCTGCGACTGTACCTCCTTGCTCATGCCATTCATTTATCCGGCGGTCAATTTCACCGCTTACGTATTTGTGTGTGATAGCGTTAAGGTCTGAAAGCTCTTTAGGGTTGCTGAAAACAATTTCGCCCAGTTTCCTGCGGTCGATTTTGCCGCCGCTCAAAACACCCAGAAATCGCGCTTCAAGTTCCGCCTTCAGTTCGTTACTTTCAGAGAGCATCTTATGATATATCTCATCAGCGTCCAGCGCAAGCGCACCCAAACGCTTAAGCGCCCTCAACGCGGAAGACTTACCCGCCCCGCTTCCCCCGGTAATCCCTATAACCCTCAACTCTCAAGCACCTTCCGTATTGTTTCCTCCGCCAGTGCGCCGTTACGGAGTATTCGGTATGGTTGGACTGTCAAATCGACCAGAGTTGATTCTATTCCTAATGCGCATGTGCCGCCGTCAATAACACAGTCTATTTTTCCGTCAAAATAATCGAGGACGTCGTCTGCGCATTTCGGACTGGGTTTCTCTGATATATTCGCCGACGGTGCCGCCGCAGGGATGCCGACGAGTCGAAGAAACTCAAGAGTTTTGGAATGATCGGGGCAGCGGACACCAACGGTATCTCCGCCGGCTGTCACGATGTCCGGCACGGTATCGCGCTTTTTAAGCACGATCGACAGCGGTCCTGGCCAAAAGGCCTCAGCCAGTATGTACGCGGATTGAGGGATTTCGGCACAGACAGTTTCAGCGACGCCGAGATCCGGTACAAGAAGTATGAGCGGCTTTATCGCAGGTCGACCTTTCACCTCATAAATATCCGCGACGGCGTCTGCGTCCAGCCCGTTACCGGCAAGGCCATAGACCGTGTCTGTCGGTACGCCTACAAGTCCGCCCCGCAGAAAGACCTCTACCGCATATGATAAATCGTCGTCTTTTATTAAAACAGTGTTTGACCCTATCATCTCTAACTCTCGATCCCTTTTAGTTTTTCAGCCCTGTCCGCCATTATCAAAGCGTCTATGGTCTCGTCCAGGTCGCCGTTTAATATCTGCTCGATTTTATAAAGAGTCAAGCCGATGCGATGGTCAGTAACGCGGCCTTGCGGGTAATTATATGTACGGATACGCTCGGAGCGGTCCCCTGTACCGACCTGACTCTTGCGTTCGGCGGCAAGTTCCTCGGTTTGGCGGCGGCGCTCCTCCTCGACAAGACGCGATACAAGTATCTTCATTGCGCGTTCGCGGTTTTTATGCTGGCTGCGCTCGTCCTGACATTCGACTACGGTTCCCGTCGGCACGTGTGTTATACGTATTGCCGATTCTGTTTTATTGACATGCTGGCCGCCGGCCCCGCTGCTGCGGAAAGTGTCTATCTGCAGATCGACGGGGTTGATCTCAAAGTCTACCTCTTCCATCTCCGGCAAAACAGCCACGGTTACGGTACTCGTGTGGATACGGCCGGAGGCTTCTGTTTCCGGCACACGCTGAACGCGGTGGACTCCGCTTTCAAACTTAAAACGCGAATACGCGCCGTCGCCTTCGATCATAAAGCTGACTTCTTTTATACCGCCGAGCTCTGTTTCGTTGAGGTTGGCGATTTCAGCTTTCCATCGCTTGGATTCGGCATACATCGTGTACATGCGATATAGATTATACGCAAATAACGCGGCTTCCTCACCGCCCGCGCCGCCCCGGATCTCTATAATGACGTTTTTGCTGTCGTTCGGATCCCGAGGCAGGAGCAGTATCCGCAACTGATCCTCCATCCGTTCCATTTCTTCCTGCGCCAGATCATATTCCTCCTGCGCTATTTCCCTAAACTCCGGGTCGCTCAGAAGCTCACGCGCACCCTCCATGTCGCGCCTGGCCTTATCATATTTCCGATACGCCAAAACCACCGGCTCTATCTCTTTTTGCTCACGAGCAAGCCTTGCATAAACCGCAGGATCCGAGTATACCTCCGGCTCCTGCATACGTTTCTCAATAGAGCTGAACTTCTCTTCAATCGCAATCAATTTTTCCAACATCAGTCTATGGTTCCTTTCCGGCTATATTAGCTGCTGCTCATTGATGATAAGCTTAAACTCGAGCTTCAGTTTTTCTGCGGCCATACGGCACATTATCATGCGTCCAAGAAAGATTTCAAAATAGTCCATCACGGAGCCGTACTTCGTATCGACTGTCAGCTTCAGCTTTACGAGGGTTTGCTCCTCGTTTATTTTAAGGATCGACTTTCTAACGGAATAGTTGACTCTGTCGTGTATATCGAAGTTTGATGTTTCGACATTTCTCACACGGGAGCGGCGCACGTCAGACTTGTCCGCCAGGATAAGCGCAGCGCTGACGTGATTTACAGGGATGCCCGTGCCCTCGTCGTGATTGCCGATAGCCGTCGTGACCGTTGCGATCTCGGCGGCGTCAAAGCCCAAATTATCAAGAAGTCTGAACGCCATGACGGCACCGGAGAGCGAGTGGTTTTCTCTGTTGACAAGGTTGCCGATATCATGCAGATAACCGGATATCATAGCCAGTTCTACATCTCGTTCCGGATAGCCCAGCGTTTTCAGGATATACCCTGCGTCCTCCGCAACTTTTGTGACATGCGCAAAACTGTGTTCTGTATACCCGAGGGCGCATAAGGATTCGTCAGCCCTCGTGATATACGTGTTGACAGAGTCGTTGTTTTTTAAATCTTCAATTGTCAGCATTTTTTAAAAACCTCCGCTATTTTGCGATTTCCCGGTTCGGGGTCGATCCCGAGTGAGATCAGAGTTTCAAGTTCATCGAGAGTCCCTTTCCCCTGAGGTACGCACGCCGCTCCCGCGTCGCTGCCGCAAGCAACAGGGATACCCAGTGCGGACGCTTCAAGCAGCGAGGCTTTATGGCCGTCAACTATTCTCCGCAGCAAGCTGTCGTCATACTTCCCGGAGCCGATAAGGTTTGCGGATGTAACTGACGTCGGGACCCATACCGCGCCTGTTTGCGCCATAATACGCAGCGTCTCCGCGTCCGTGTAATATCCATGCTCAACGCTGTCGGCCCCCGCTGTCAGCGCCCTCTTTATATTGTCCGCCCCGTTCGCGTGGATCATTACCGCGAAACCCTCTCCATGAGCTGTTTTGACCATCTCACAAAGCTCCTCTTCCGGCATATCGGGTCCCGTCACCTCTCCGGCGTTTGTAAAATCCAGCATACCTGACGCCGTTATCTTTATAAAATCAGCGTTAAGCCGCTTGGCTTCGGCCACCAAACCGCGATATTCGGACATGTTTTTGAACGCGCGGCCGAACATGCTACCGTAATATCCCTTTTTATGTATTATATACGCCGGGGTGCGGTAGTCAATACCGTATTCAAACGCGATCTGTTTGGCAAACACTGAAACACCGTGTTTATCCCCGCCGTCTCTGTAAAAAACGATCCCATGCTCAGCACATGTCTTCAGGTTTTGGTGGACTGCTTCTTTGCATACGCCGTTTTCATGAGGTTTTACGGCGCCTTTGTATGCGACGCTGTCAAGTATGATGTGCCCGTGACACTCATAGATCATATCCGACTCCAATTTACAATGTACAAACTGTAATGTACGGTGTATAATACGCAATGTAGAAAATATGAAACGAGGCAATTAAATGACCGATAAAGGCTATACGCATGTTTATTTCGGGAATGGCAAGGGTAAAACGACTGCTGCGCTGGGCCTTGCCCTGCGTGCGTCTGGACAGGGGAAAAAGGTCGTTGTCGTCCAGTTTCTGAAGGATTGGAAATGCGGTGAACTGGGCCAGCTTGAGCTTTTGCCCAATATCACCGTTTTAAGGGGAAAAGCGAAAGGCAGCACATTCGTATATGAAATGAGCGACGAGGAAAAAGCACAAACAAAAGCCATGCATGACGAGAATCTTACCAGCGCAATGAAACTGCAGCAGCAGGATCTGTGCGACCTGCTGATACTTGACGAGGCGATCGACGCATATCAGCTCGGTGTGCTTGACGCCGCGTTACTTGAAAATCTTCTTAGCAACAAGCCGGACGCTCTGGAGCTTGTAATAACCGGACATAAACCGGAAGACCGGATCCTGGAACATGCAGACTATATCACAGAAATGGTGAAACGTAAACACCCTTACGATATCGGTGTATCCGCAAGAAGAGGCATAGAGTTTTAACTCTAAACTAACTCTGCATTCTGCATTATTAATCGCGCAACAGGCGCATAAGGAGGAACTAATGTTTACAAAGCTGGAAGAAGTAAAGAAATACTGTGAAGAAAATGCGATCAAAATGGCGGATTTTATGATGATCGACATCAACGGACGCTGGCGTCATCTGACAATACCGATAGAAAGGTTCACGGGGGAGACGATGTCAAACGGCATAGGGTTTGACGGCTCGAACTATGGTTTTGCGCCGGTAGAAAAAAGCGATATGGTATTCATACCGGATCTGAAGACCGCTCATCAGGATACGTTTGCGGAAGTGCCTACCCTGGCTATGCTGGGTGATGTTTATGCTATAGGCGCCGCAGAAAACACCCGCTTTGATCAGGATCCGCGAAACGTTGCTCTGTGCGCGGAGGACTACCTGCGGGCAACCGGCATCGCGGATGAAATGAGGATAGGGCCTGAGTTTGAGTTTCATGTATTTGACCATGTCAGCTACAGCGTTATGCCCAACTCATCCAAGTTCCGCATAGACACGGCGGAGGCGGAGTGGAACACAGGACTGGAAACCGAGAATCCGGGTTACAAAATGCACCACAAGGGCGGATATCACATGACGCCGCCTATGGACACGCTCAACGGCTTCAGGAGCAGGGTGTCCATGATAATGGAGGACCGCGGTATCGCGGTAAAGTACCATCATCACGAGGTCGGCGGACCGGGTCAGGTAGAAGTCGAAGTGGAGTTCGGCGGCATACTGGAAATGGCGGACAAAACCATGATGACAAAATATATTGTTAAAAATGCTGCGTTTTCTGAAGGTAAAACGGCCACGTTTATGCCTAAGCCAATATTCGGGGAGGCCGGAAACGGCATGCATGTACATATGCATCTGTTCAAAAACGGCTGTCCGGTGTTTTATGACGCAGGCGGTTACTCCCAGCTAAGTGATACCGCGCTCAGCTTTATCGGCGGGCTTTTAAAGAATATCTCCGCACTTTGCGCGTTTACAAATCCCAGCACAAACTCATATAAAAGGCTTACCCCGGGTTATGAGGCCCCTGTGACGGTCGGTTATGCCACATCCAACAGGAGCGCCGTCATCAGGATCCCCGCTTACGCAAAAGGTCCGGAAAACAAGCGTTTTGAACTCAGAAACCCTGATGGGACATGCAACCCGTATTATGCATACGCGGCTATCCTGATGGCGGGCGTCGACGGGGTCATAAACAAGATAGACCCGAGTAAAGAAGGGTACGGCCCGTTCGACTTTAATCTGTATACCTTAAGTGATAAAGAGAAAGAAAAAATCAAATCGCTGCCAAAAACCCTGGACGAAGCCCTTGATGCACTTGAAAGGGATCACGCGTTTCTCACCGCCGGAGGCGTCTTCCCGCAGCGCCTGATAGAACTCTGGATCAAAAACAAAAGGGCCGAGGCGGCGCTCTATAACCAAATGCCTCAGCCCATTGAATATGATATGTACTATGATTTATAGTATTTAATATGATTATAACAGGAGTAACGGCGCGATTATTAATATCCTGATTTTTTTAATATTTACGTTGAACGATAACATCGAATGTGGTAATATCTTGAGCAGCGGTTTAGTCTTTCGGCATCGTAATTCTCCATTATTCATTATCAATGATCCATTGCGCGGCGCAGCCGCGCCGGTAACCTCTATTTTCCGGAGGAAAAATCAGTGTATCAGGCTTTATATAGAAAGTATCGGCCACGGAGTTTTTCTGATGTTACAGGGCAGGAGCATGTTACGGAAACGCTTCGCCGGCAGCTTATTCTCGGGAGGTTGTCTCATGCGTATCTGTTTGTTGGTACGCGCGGCACAGGGAAAACGACATGCGCGAAAATACTCTCGCGCGCGGTTAACTGCCTTGACCTTAAAGACGGTGATCCGTGTAACAAGTGTACGAGTTGCATCGGCATCGAAAACGGGGGAATATTGGATGTGTTGGAGCTTGACGCCGCTTCAAACAACGGTGTTGACAACGTCCGAGCTCTGCGTGAAGAAGCCATTTACTCCCCTGCATCTGTGATGAGGCGAGTGTACATCATAGACGAGGTACACATGCTGTCAGGGTCGGCGTTTAACGCGCTGCTGAAAATCCTTGAAGAACCTCCTCAACACCTTATCTTTATCCTCGCCACAACCGAACTGCATAAAGTTCCGGCGACTATCCTGTCCCGATGTCAACGGTTTTCATTCAAACGATTGTCACCCGTGTCAATAGCCGCGCGGCTTAATACAGTCGCTGAAAAAGAAGGCCTGACTTTAACGTCAGACGCTTCGGAAAGACTTGCAGACCTTGCGGACGGTTCAATGCGCGACGCCCTGTCGCTGCTTGACCAGTGCGCTTCCGATACGACGATCGATTTACAGCGTGTGCTTGATACTATCGGCCTTACAGGTCGGCATGAACTCCTGAGTATGGCTGATGCAATAGCGAAAGGGGACATAACATCTGCGCTTGGCGTTCTTGACAAGCTGTACGGCAACGGCAAGGACATCGTATCACTTCTGAGTGAGATCGCCTCGCTAATACGCGATACTCTTTTACACAAGTTATCACCGAAATCGCCGTTGCTCAGCAGCGGGTATCAAAGTTCAGAACTGTCAGGATTATCGGATAATACGGACCCTCAACGGCTGCTCGGATGCCTTGAGACGATTCGCGAAACTATGCTTGTCCTTTCGCGGGGCGGAAGCGTAAAGCTCTCTGCGGAAATGTGCGTTATCAGGCTGTGCGCGGAGGGCCATTCACAATTAGGGGCCGAGACACGGGGTAATGCGGAATGCGGAACTGAGCAAATTCGGAATGCGGAATTCAGAATTCCGAATGATGATAACTCAGTACCACCCTCGCCTTTGGCTATCGCTCCAGACAGCGTAGTAGATGGGGTTGTTGAGGTTTCGCATGCGGGCGATTTTTGGCAGGATATCCTTGAACACCTCAAAGACGACATTCCGATACATGCGCTGCTTGGGGATAAGAGTCAGGTTCAGGCGGAACTTCAGGACAACACACTGATCGTCCGGGCGGGAAGCCCGTTCACCGTTAGCACGATAGAATCGGATATGTTCTCGGTTCCGCTTAAAAAAGCTGCATACAAAGCGTTGGGCCGGGATGTCGTTATCCGTGTTGAAATAAACACGGCTGTTGAGGAAGCCAGACTTGAAAAGCTTGAACGCTTGAAAGCGTTTGATATAACTACATTCGAATAAGGAGACAAAAACATGGCTAAGGGCGGATTCCGGGGTGGCGGCTACAGCGGCGGCGGGATGAACATGAACATGATGAAACAGGCTCAAAAGATGCAGGCAGAGCTTGCAAAGATGCAGACTGAAATGGAGGATAAGACATATTCGGCAAAATCCGGAGGCGGAGCAGTCTCTGCGGTCGTAAACGGCAAGCACGAGCTGACAGAGCTTGTAATCCAGCCAGACGCGGTCGATCCCGAAGACGTTGAGATGCTGCAGGATATGATCATAGCCGCAGTAAACGAGGCAATGCGTTTGGCGGAGATCAGCATGAGCGAGAGCGTGTCTAAACTCACCGGTGGTCTTAATATAGGTTTTTGACCGTGAAGCTTACACACCACTATGATTCCCCCGTAGGGCGGATATACGTTGCGGAATCAGACGGCGCGATAACAGACGTGGCCTTTCAGCCGATCGACGGCGCTTCCGAAAAAGAAACTCCGCTGCTCGTGCAGACTGTCGAAATGCTTCGGGAGTATTTTGCGGGAAAGCGCACAAACTTTGACGGTCTGCCTTTAAGCCCATCAGGGACGGAATTTCAAAAAAAAGCATGGACCGCGCTGCGCGCAATTCCATACGGTCAAACCCGCTCGTATAAAGAGCAGGCGGAGGCAGCAGGTAATGTTAAGGCATGCAGAGCTGTAGGCGCTGCAAACGGAAAAAACCCGATCAGCATAATTATCCCATGCCATCGTGTAATAGGCTCAAACAATGATCTCACCGGCTATGGCGGCGGACTGGATGTAAAAAGAGAGCTGCTGGAGTTAGAGCGGGGAGCTGTTAGTCGTCAACTTCAGGCTGATCGCCGGTTTCCGTCCCATCCGTGATCATCTCCATAGTGTCAAGAATTGCGAAAATGGCGTCTCTTTGCGCATTTTCGCTGTATTTAATGACGACCGCCATCCCAAAATTGCCGCCTTCGCTGGTGGAAAGAGCGCTTATCCAAGCGGCAATAGTCGTTGAATCTGTTGTAGTACCCGTCACATATACCCCTCTGAGCTGTGAGCGTCCTATTTGCCTCTCACCTCTGACACTGGACGGTTCCCCTTCCAGATATCCGTTTAAGAAACTGCTCGCGAAGGTGGCCTCGTCCTGCGGCAGATATATAAGGCTGATCTCAAGTTCCGCGCCGGTTTCCGCCTGAGAAAATATCCAGGTCGGCTCCAAATCGGTAAACTCAAACAACTCATCATTTGAGTGTACGATGAGTGTTACATCGCTTGCCAACTCAAGTTCGCGGCGTGTGCTTGTACTTTCCTGATATGTCTCTTCCTGCTGTTCTCCGCCCTCCGGCGGCTCCGTTTCCTCGGTCGGCGGACCTGTTGGCGGTACGATCGAGACCGGCGGGCTCACAGTGGCAGGCGGCTCTGTCGCTAGACCGCCTGTGTTTTCCCTTCCTCTGTTAAGCAGAAACAGTTCAACAGAAAAAACAACAAGCAAAACAATACACAAGAGCGTGAAGATCAAAACTACCTTTTTTAAAGTATTACTCATCTGCGACTTCCCCTAACTTTTCTACCCCTGCCGCGATACGCCGCAGCGTCTCTCTGCGGCCCAGAATCCAGCATATCTCTACCGCGCCGCCGGGCGTGACCGCCCTGCCTGAAGCCGCGATACGCACAGGCCACATCAGCGTTGCGTTTTTTACGCCTTTAGACTCGGCCAAAGCGGTAAACGTGCTGTGTATGTTCTCTCCTGTCCATTCCGTATCCTGCAGCTTATCAAGTTCCGCAAGCGCGGCACGGAGCATGGCAAGAGATATTGCCTCGTCTGTTTTTGACTTTTTATGTACGTACAGATCAGCGCCGTACTCAGGTAGCGCATCAAAAAAGTCTATCTTCTCCGGTATGTCATTCAGCTTCTCGCAACGTGCCTGAAGTATTGAGGCGACCGCTTCCGAGGAGATTTCTTCGTTTTTTATGGCTTGGCGTATATACGGCCGAGCCATTTTTGCAAACTTATCAGGCGCAAGCGCTCTGATATACTCGCTGTTGAAATGGTTGAGCTTGTTAACATCGAATATCGCCGGTGATTTGGATATCCCGCCAACATCAAAAACCTCCAAAAGTTCGGAAAGCGTGAAAATCTCGCGCTCTCCGCCCGGACTCCAACCCAGAAGCGCAACATAGTTTAAGACCGCGTCCGGCAGATACCCCTGGCTGAGCAGATCGTCATACGTAGGGTCTCCGCTTCGCTTTGAAAGCTTGTTCTGCGCGTCTCGCATAACGGGAGAGACTGTTATATACGCCGGTATCTCCCACCCAAACGCTTCATATAGCAAATTATATTTCGGCGCGGAGCTTATATATTCGCTTCCGCGCATTACATGCGTTATACCCATAAGATGATCGTCCACGACATTGGCAAAATTATACGTCGGCATGCCGTCGCGCTTTAGCAGGACCATATCGTCCATAATTTTATTAGGCGTTGTGATCTCCCCAAAAACCATATCACTGACAGTGGTAACACCCTCGCGCGGTGCCTTCATCCGAATAACAAAAGCCTCCCCTGCGTCCGCACGAACTTTTGACTCCCCATAAGGCAACTCCCTGCAAGGATCGTCCTGCAATTCTCCTCTCTCCTCTCTCCTCTCTCCTCTGTCTTCACCGTCATCCCCCCCGGAACAAAAACAGTAGTACCCTGCTCCTTTTTCGCACAGCAGTTCCGCGTAAGGCCTGTAAAGCTCACGGCGCTCGCTCTGCGTGTATGGCGCAACGGGACCCCCGATATCCGGGCCTTCGTCGTAGATCAGACCTGCGCCTTTAAGCGTATCTATAATGATCTCCGTCGCGCCTTCAACAAAGCGAGACATATCCGTATCCTCTATGCGCAGGATAAATGTTCCGCCGGCCTTTTTAGCAATCAAGTACGCGTAAAGAGCCGTACGTAATCCGCCGACGTGCATATACCCGGTCGGGCTCGGCGCAAAACGCGTTCTAAAGCCTCCTCTCGGTATTTTCAGTTCCATTTCGTCAAAAAAGCCCATCAACTCTCCTCTTTTCCGCAGCGGCCTCTTCGCGCTCAAGTTCCAGGTATGCTACTTTGCCTATCATTGTGCGGGGCAGGCTTTGGCGGTATTCAAACTCGGCGGGCATAGCGTATTTTGCTATGTTTCTTCGGCAATGGTCCAGTATGGACGCTTTTATCTCATCGGTGGGCTCCAGCCCGTCACGCAGGACAATAAACGCTTTTATCCGCTGCATTTTATACTCGTCGGGGATGCCGATCACACAACTTATCAGCACATCCTCAAACGATTCGATCGCATTTTCGAGCTGCGACGGATAGACGCTGTACCCGGACGATACTATCATACGTTTTATTCTTTGCCGGAAATACACGAAACCGCCCTCGTCCATAATACCCAGGTCGCCTGTGTGGAGCCATGTCAGTCCGTCCGTATGATCTTTAAGCGTCTGCGCCGTTTCCTCCTCGTTCCCGTCGTAACCTTTCATCACCGTCGGACCGGTGATGACTATTTCACCTTCCTCACCGTATGGGAGCTTGTCTAACGTACCCTGACGCACTATTTTATAGTAAGTGTCGGGGTACGGTATACCAATGCTTCCCTCCCTGTGGAAATCGCGCGGCGTCAGGCAGCTCGCGGTTACGCACTCTGTCAGTCCGTAACCCTCGCGGACCTGTTCAGAAGCCCCGTGCGCTTTTAAAAACGCGTCCACTTTGCGTTTCAGTTCCGCCGTCAGCGAGTCCCCTCCGCAAAAAACGCCTTCAAGCTGCGACATATCAAGATCATCAATATCTTTTAGCCTTAGCAGCGCCTCATACAGTGTCGGAACTCCGGCTATATAATGGGGCTTATGCTTTTTCAGAAGCTGTGCGTATGATTGTATGGAAAACTGCGGCACAAGTATCGCCGTGCAGGCGGAGACATGCGCCGTGTGAATACAGACACCAAGCCCAAAGCCATGAAACACCGGCATTATCGCAAGCATTTTATGCCCCTGCACAACGCAGTCGCTCGCCGCGATCGTCTGCATGGCCAGAGCGTTAAAGTTCAGGTTTGTCAGCAGGATGCCTTTTGTTGTGCCGGAGGTCCCGCCGCTGTACATTATCGCCGCTACGTCCCGCCCTGTCGTCTCCGCCTCATAGCCGCCATTAAAGTCCTGCCCGCGCTCTAACAGGTCGGTGTATCTCAGCAACTTTCCGCCGGATGGGGCGCGTTTTATCTTTCTGCCTTTAGTCAGCTTATACAGGGGCTTTTTTATCCCGCGTAAGCCGTCCTCTATCCCAGAGAGGATCAGCGTTTTTACTTGTGTTCTGGGAAGTATTCCCTCAAATTTTTCGGCAAACTGATCCAATGTGAGCGCCGCAACGCTCCGGCTGTCGCTCAAATATCGCGCGAGTTCCTCTTCCGCCGACAGCGGATGGACCATGTTTGCGACAGCGCCGATAAGATTGACAGAATAAAGCATAATAACAGCTTGCGGGGTGTTTGGCATACATATCGTTAAACGATCTCCGCGCTGTATCCCTATAGCTTTCAGCCCACGTGCGCATGTGCGTATCTCTTCGGCAAAGTCTTTGTAGCTCTGCTTGCAGCCAAAAAAATCAAGCGCTGTCGTATCTGCGTACTTTTCGGCGGCGTCAAGCACGAACCGGGCCATACAGCAGTCGGGATAATCCAGGTTGTGTGGCACACCACCGTAGGATTCCAGCCACGGAGCATCAATACTCATTAAAGTCAACACAGCCTGTTTTCTAAAGCGGACAGTTCGTCGGACAGTTCTTTGGGGAGTTTGTCACCATAGCTGATATAGTTTTCTTTTATGGACTTGATCTCCGCCAGCCACGAGTCTTTGCACACTTCCAGAATTTCCGCCATCCCCTGCGCGCTAACGTTGAGCCCTTCGGTATCTATAGCGTCGGGCGCCGGAATATTACCTATGGGGGTTTCAGTTGCCTCACCGGTTCCCGATATCCTCTCGACTATCCATTTTAGTACGCGGCTGTTGTCGCCGAAACCGGGCCATAAGAACTTTCCGTCGGCATCCTTGCGGAACCAGTTGACGAAATATATCCTGGGCAGTTTGGATTCGTCGGCTTTTTTTCCGATATCGAGCCAATGCTGCAGATAGTCGCCTACGTGATACCCGATAAACGGCAGCATTGCAAACGGGTCACGCCGCACCTGGCCTACATTGTCGGTGATCGCGGCGGCGGTTATTTCCGAGCCCATTATGGAACCCAGGAAAATGCCGTGATTCCAATCGAGGCTTTCATTGACAAGAGGAATGGTCGTCTTGCGGCGTCCTCCGATCAGAATTGCTGATATGGGTACGCCCGCAGGGTCTTCCCACTCGGGAGCGATCACGGGACACTGGCTTGCGGGCGTTGTGAAACGGGCGTTCGGGTGTGCGGCAGGCCTGCCGCAGTCAGGGGTCCAGTCTTTGCCTTCCCAATCTATTAGATGCGCCGGAGGATCTGTCCCGATGCCTTCCCACCATATATCCCCATCGTCGGTCAGCGCAACGTTTGTAAATATCGTGTTCTTTTCCGCCGTTCTCATAGCGCTGGGATTTGAATCCATGCTGGTGCCGGGGGCGACGCCGAAGAATCCCGCTTCGGGGTTGATGGCGTACAGCCTGCCGTCTGAGCCGAATTTCATCCAGGAAATGTCGTCGCCTATGGTCTCGACTTTCCATCCGGGAATAGTGGGTACAAGCATGGCAAGATTGGTCTTACCACAGGCGCTGGGGAATGCGCCGCAAACGTAATGGGAGTTTCCGTCGGGGCCTGTTATTTTCAAAATGAGCATATGCTCGGCAAGCCAGCCCTCATCACGCGCCTGCACCGACGCTATTCTCAGCGCAAAACACTTCTTCCCGAGGAGCGCGTTCCCACCGTAACCGGAGCCGTATGACCATATGATCCTGTCTTCAGGGAAATGGCTTATATACTTGTCGTCAATGGAAGGCGCACAAGGCCATGACGAGTCTTTTTCGCCCGACTCAAGGGGCCTGCCCACAGAATGCAGACATTTTACAAACTCTCCGTCCGTGCCGAGCACGTCAAGTACAGCCGACCCGATCCTTGTCATTATCCTCATGTTAATAACGACATACGGACTGTCTGTGATCTCTACGCCTATTTTGGATATGGGGGAACCGATGGGACCCATAGAATAGGGAATGACATACATAGTTCTTCCCTTCATGCAGCCCGTGTATAGCTCTGTCATTGTGGCTTTCAGCTCGTCAGGGGCTATCCAGTTGTTTGTGGGGCCTGCGTCATCCTGGCTCTTTGACGCGACAAAAGTCCTGTTTTCCACTCTTGCGACGTCAGAAGGATGGCTTCTGAAAAGGTAGCATCCGGGACGCTTTTTTTGATTCAGTTCAATAGCCATGCCGGAGTCAACCATTTCCTTGATAAGGCGGTCGTACTCCTCTTGTGAACCGTCGCAAAGATAGACGTCATCCGGGCTGCACATTGCGGCAACCTCGTCAATCCATTTGGCAAGCTCTTTGTGCGATACTGATGTCATTTGTTTTTGTCTCCCTTCGATTTACTTGCCCGACAGGTCTATGACGTTTTTTGCCTGTGACATTGCATAGACCTCAGACAGTTTTGTTCTTTTTTTTTGTATCATACTACTATAGAGTGTAAATTGCAAGCATAGTCAGACTTTTAATCATAATCTATATATAAAAAAATAATGATTTTCTGCATTTTGATGAAGTTACTGTATTTTGGAAGAATTCAATTACGGCCTAAAAAAGCTATGTACAAATCAAACCATATAAGGTATAATCTCCTTTAAACGCAAAGCGGAGAAAAATGCTTAATAATTAGAAGGAGGAAACAGCATGAGTTCATACGGCTACTCAATGCCCGTATACTTTCAGAACATGCCCCCGATAGGCGCGGCGGTGGATGCGCCGAACGAGGACAACGGTGCGGAACTGAAAAGAATCGAAGAGGATCTTCAAGCGGAGGTGTCCGGAATACTGGCTTCGGGGCGCAGTGATGAGTCGCTTAACAAATCCGGTCAGATGACTGCGCTTCAGCGTCTTGATCTGCTGCTGGACGCGGGGACATGGTGTCCGCTTAACAGCCTGCTTAACGCTGATGATAATGCGGATGGCAGTACCGGAGTGATCGTCGGACTTGGAAAAATAAACGACAAATGGGCTGTCATTATAGCGTCGGACAACAAGAAATTAGCCGGAGCATGGGTTGCGGGACAGGCGGAGAAGCTTACACGCGCGACGGACATGGCAAAACAACTTCATATACCGCTTGTGTACGTACTCAACTGCAGCGGCGTTAAGCTGGACGAGCAGGAGAAAGTATACGCCGGGCGTATCACGGGAGGAACCCCGTTTTACCGTCATTCCGAACTGATGCAGCTTGGTATTCCGATAATCGTCGGCATATATGGCACAAACCCCGCAGGGGGAGGCTATCACGCTATCAGCCCAACTATTCTTCTGGCTCATGAGAAAGCGAACATGGCCGTAGGCGGAGCCGGCATCGTCGGCGGAATGAACCCGAAAGGATATGTTGACGCGGAAACCGCTCAAACGCTGATAGACGCCACAAAGAACGCAAAAAAAGAAGATCCTCCCGGCTCGGTGTCTGTGCACTTCGGAGAGACCGGGTTTTTCCGCGAGGTGTATACAGGTGAAGAGGGAGTCCTTGAGGCCATTAAGAAGTATATGGACGCGGTCCCCGCTTATAACGAGAACTTCTTCCGTGTAGCGGATCCGGCGGAACCGCTTTATCCCGGAGAGGATCTTTACACGCATCTGCCCTTCAACCAGCGCAGGGCATACGACATCCGCAAGGTTTTGGCATGTCTTTTTGACGCCAGTGAGTTTATGGAATACAAAGCCGGCTACGGACCCGAGATAGTCGCCGGACTTGCAAGAGTAAACGGTCTTCTGTGCGGAGTTGTTTCAAACTTTCAGGGCATGATCCCGAACTATCCGGAATACCTTGAAAACAGCGTAGGTGTAGGCGGCAAACTTTACCGGCAGGGGCTTATGAAAATGAACGAATTTGTAACGCTTTGCGCCCGCGACCGCATTCCGATCGTATGGCTGCAGGACACATCGGGCATCGACGTAGGCGACCCTGCGGAATGCGCGGAACTGCTTGGATTGGGCCAGTCCCTGATATTCAGCATACAAAACGCCAAGATCCCGCAGATGGAGATTACCCTGCGCAAAGGAACGGCCGCGGCACACTATGTCATGGGCGGACCTCAGGGCAACGATACAAACGTCTTTAGTCTCGGCACGGCGGCAACTGAGATATATGTCATGCACGGCGAAACAGCGGCGGCCGCGATGTTTGCCCGCCGTCTTGTTAAGGATCAGGACGAAGGCAAGGATATCCAGCCGGTCATCGACAAGATGAACACGCTGATCCAAAACTACACGGACAAGTCCCGTCCGGGCGCGTGCGCAAAGCTTGGCTTTGTGGACGAAGTCGTTAAGCTGGATGAACTGCGCAGATATATATGCGCTTTCGTCGGCGCGGCGTATCAGAACCCCGTAGCCATTTGCGCGATACACCAGATGCTCACCCCACGCGCTATCCGCGAGTGGGACTACCTTAACGGATGAGGTGAGAAATATGGTTAATTTACCGACTTCAGCTAATAAAAACCCGCTGTACATTACAGACACGATCCTGCGCGACGCTCACCAGTGCCTGGCTGCGACGCGAATGAAAACAGAGGATATGCTGCCCGCCTGTGAGATGCTTGACAGCATAGGATACTGGTCTTTGGAATGCTGGGGCGGGGCTACGTTTGACGCTTGTTTGCGCTTTTTGCAGGAAGACCCGTGGGAACGTCTGCGCACACTGAAGAAAGCTCTGCCCAAAACAAAGCTCCAGATGCTTTTTCGAGGACAAAATATTTTAGGGTATCGTCACTATTCTGACGATGTTGTTGATCGTTTCTGCAAAAAATCCATCGAAAACGGGATAGAGGTCGTACGAATATTCGACGCTCTCAACGACACCCGAAATCTTCAGCAAGCTATCAAAAGCGTTAAGGAATACGGCGGGATATGTCAGCCCGCTATGTCATACACGATAAGCCCCGTACACAGTGAACAGTATTTTGTCGATCTCGCGATGCGTCTTGAAGATATGGGCGCGGATCAGATTTGCATTAAGGACATGGCAAACCTGCTCCTTCCGATGACGGCGTACAGTCTTGTATCCAAGCTCAAAGAGAGAATCAAGGTACCCATCCATCTGCATACCCATAACTCATCCGGCACGGGAGACATGGTCTATCTCATGGCCATGCAGGCCGGCGTCGATATAGTCGACTGTGCGCTCTCGCCGCTGGGTAACGGAACTGCGCAGCCCGCTACAGAATCTCTTGTGGCGACGATGGCGGAGCATGAGCGCAGTACGGGGCTTAACCTTGAAAAGCTCAGCGATGCGGCTAAGCATTTCAGAACAGTCGCAGATAAACTGACCGCCGAGGGGTTTATCGATGCCCGCGCATTGCAAGTCGATACAAATACTCTTATCTATCAGGTTCCCGGGGGCATGCTCTCAAACCTGATATCACAGCTTAAAGAAGCAAACGCGTATGATAAATACTACGATGTCATGGCAGAGATACCCAGGGTCAGAGAAGAATGCGGATATCCGCCTCTCGTCACCCCGACCAGCCAGATCGTCGGTACGCAGGCCGTTATGAACATCCTTGCGGGTGAGCGATATAAGATGGTCACCAAGGAAACCCGCGCAATGCTGCGCGGTGAGTACGGCCAGCTTCCCGCTCCCGTAAATGAGGAAGTGCGTAAAAAATGCATAGGCGACGCTGAAATCATAGAGTGCAGACCGGCCGACCTTCTCTCGTCCGAATTCGATAAACTGACGGAAGAGGCGGGACCTCTTGCCCGCAATGAGGAAGATGTTTTATGCCACGCGCTGTTCCCGCAGGTCGCCACGACATTCTTCGAAAACCGTGAAAAGAGAGAACGCGGCATAGGAGACGAGGAACTTGTCGCCGTTATTACCGCAGCAGTAAGGGCGTACGGTGAGAGCTGCGGCAGTTATCAACCGCTGGCAAGGAGCATGGGAAGCAGCTATCAGGCGGCACCCGGAGCCCCCGCGACAAACCCAATGGCGCGAAACACTTAGAGATTCAAGGTAGTGTCAAATAGTCCATAAAAGACGATTGAAATCGTCCGCAGGGGAACGGAACCTGACCGCTGCCAGTGGCAGAGGAAGGGAAGGTGACGTTGTCGCACCGCGAGGTAAGCGCAAACGAAGTGCGGCGCGAATCCGCAGTGACGACCGGACATTCACTTCCCCGTAGGACACAACTGCCCGCCGCGCGGCCACGTTTGCCGTGCAAACGTGAGGGGGGTATCGAATCGCAAAGCGGTTCGTATCCAGTGGGGACGAAGTCCCATCTGGAAGAAAGAAAGGAGAATTAATATAATGAAAAACTATAAGATCACGGTAAACGGAAACACGTATGAGGTAGGTGTTGAGGAGATCGGCGGAGTCGCTGAGGTCAGAAGTATTCAGGCAGCGGCCCCGGCGCCCAAACCCGCGCCTGCTCCGAAACCCGCCCCGGCACCCAAACCCGCGCCTGCTCCGAAACCCGCCCCGAAGCCCGCGCCTGCTCCGAAACCCGCTCCCGCAGCGCCTTCCGCCGGTGGAGAAGACGTCTTAGCTCCGATGCCCGGTATGGTCTTATCTGTTAATGTGTCCGAAGGCGATCAGGTTAAATCGGGACAGGTCCTGTTGGTATTCGAGGCAATGAAGATGGAAAACGAGCTCCCGGCGCCGCGTGACGGAACCGTTAAGAAGGTCCTTGTCGCAAAAGGCGATCCCATTGAGGCCGGTGCGCCCGTTGTAACGCTCGTTTAACATATTATTTAGGAGGAATCTACATATGAACTTTGCATACTCGGAAGATATGGAAATGATTGCCGAAATGGCAAGGGATTTCGCTAAAAAGGAAATAGCGCCGCATATTGAAGAGGACGAAGAGAACCATTTTTACCGCCGCGAAATACTGACTCAAATGGGCGAACTGGGGTTGCTGGGATTTTCGATTCCCGAGGAGTACGGCGGGAACGGTCTCGGCTGGATGGAAGGCGTCGCCGCTCTATATGAGATCGCTAAAGTGCACACATCATGGCGGCTCAGCATCAGCGGTAATGTCTGGGGTCCTGCCATGACCATACTTGTACACGGCACCGAGGATCAGAAGCAGAAGTATATCCCCGGACTGTGTAGCGGCGAATCCGTAGGCAGCTTTGCGATCACTGAAGCAAACTCGGGTTCCGACGTGGGAAGCATGAAAATGACCGCAAAGGACATGGGTGACCATTGGCTGGTCAACGGCACTAAGATGTGGATATCCGGCGGACATACATCCGATATCGGCCTTATATTTGCCAAAACCGACCCTGCCGCCGGAGCAAGGGGTATATCCTGCTTTATAGTCGACTTTAATAACACAGAGGGCGTAGAAAGAATACCTATCCATAAGAAGGTCGGCATGTGGCCGGCACCCACGTCAGAGTTGGTCTTTGAAGACGTTAAGCTCCCGAAAGAAAATCTGCTCGGAAAAGAAAACAAAGGCTTCCAGCTTTGTATGTGGATGCTGAACAATACGCGCATGGGCTGTGCGACAGGCGCGGCGGCTCTTTCTGCCGCATGCCTTGAGGGGAGCGTACAATACGCCAATGAGCGCACCCAGTTTGGTCAACAGATAGGTAAGTTCCAGATGATCCAGCAGCAGATAGCGGAAATGAAGCTTGAGGATGATGCGGCTAAGTTTATGGTGTTCAGAGCCGCGTGGCTCAAAGAGAACGGCTTGCCGAGCCAGCAGGAAACCTCAATGGCTAAACTGTTTGCATGTAACGCTGCTGTCCATGCCGCAAATGTAGCCATGAAGATTTACGGCTCTTACGGTTATTCCGACGAGTATCCGTGCGGAAGATGGCTGCGTGACGCCAAACAGTTTGAAACACTCGAGGGTACATCAAACATACATATGGGCATCGTAGCGGGCATAGAACTCGGTTACCAGTCAAACAGGTAGCTGGACATTCAATAATTATTAGTCAGGAATGAGGATTTGCCGATGTATGTACTTTATGAAGTAAAAGACCATGTTGCGGTTTTAACGATCGACAGGCCCGACGCCCTCAATGCCCTTAATGCAGACGTTTTAAAAGAGCTTGAGCAGGCTGTCTGCAAAGCTGAGAATGATCAGGACGCTTATGTCCTGATCATAACCGGCGCGGGGCGGGCGTTTGTCGTCGGCGCTGATATTGCGCAGATGAAGGATCTTAACCCCGAGGAGGGGATAGCTTTCGGAAGATTCGGTAACTACGTGTTTTTGAAGATCGAAAACCTGTCAAAGCCTGTTATTGCCGCAGTCAACGGCTTCGCTCTCGGTGGAGGATGTGAACTTGCTATGGCTTGCGATATCAGAATAGCCTCGGAAAAAGCTAAGTTTGGCCAGCCGGAAGTAGGTCTGGGTATCACACCGGGCTTCGGCGGGACACAAAGGTTGCCCAGGATAGTCGGATCCTCGAAAGCAAAGGAGATAATCTTTACGGGGCAGAACTTCGGTGCCGAAGAAGCTCTGAAAATAGGTCTTGTCAGTCAGGTAGTGCCTGCAGAGGAACTGATGGACGCGGCTATGGACATGGCCGGAAAAATAGCGAAAAACGCGCAAATTGCAGTAAGACGCAGTAAGGACGCGATAAACGCGGGCATGCAGTGTGACATACGGACAGGGATATCCGGTGAGATACAGGCATTTGCGATATGTTTTGCTACGGAAGACCGGAAAGACGCAATGAACGCATTCGTCAACAAGGAGAAGATCGCTGCGTTTAAGAATAAATAATCTTAAAAAGAGGTTCTGTTTATGAAGAAAATCAGTATTATAGGCGCGGGAACTATGGGGACCGATATTGCGCAGTTATTCGCTCGTAAAGGCTTCGACGTAGTCGTTCGTGATATCACTGACGAGATCATCACAAAATCCACAGCCCGGCTTGAGAAAACCACTCAGCGCCTCGTAGATAAGGGCAAGCTGACACAGGAAGATAAAGACGCTATGATAGGGCGTATAGCTTTTACTACGGAGCTTGCAGATTCTGCGGACGCCGATGTTGTGATAGAGGCGATCATTGAAGATGCGGCGATCAAAAGAGACCTGTTCAAAACTCTCGACGGACTGTGTAAAGAAGAAACGATATTCGCTACAAACACGTCGTCTATATCTGTTACGGAGCTTTCCGCCGCTGTGGGCAGAAAAGACAAGTTCATCGGAATGCACTTTTTCAATCCCGCTACGATGATGAAGCTTGTCGAGATCATAAAGGGGTCGGCAACCTCTGAGGAAACATTCAGGGTTATCGCGGAACTTACCGAAACGATTGGAAAAGAGCCTGTAGAAGTCAATGACGCTCCCGGGTTTATAGTCAACAGGGTACTCATCCCGATGATCAACGAAGCCGTGTGCGTTTTGATGGAAGGTACGGCAAGCGCTAAGGATATCGACAAGGCGATGTGTCTCGGCGCTAATCATCCGCTGGGTCCGCTTGCACTTTCGGATCTCATCGGAAACGATGTTGTTCTCAGTATTATGGAAATATTATATAAGGAAACCGGAGACCCAAAGTACAGGCCAAGCATGCTTTTGAAGAAAATGGTTCGGGGTGGAATGCTGGGCAGAAAAACCGGCAAAGGTTTCTTTGAGTATTAAGTAAGCGAGGATGATATAATGTTTTTTAATGAAGACCATGACTATATCCGCGAGTTGGCGCGTGAGTTTGCCGAGAAAGAGCTTGCGCCGATAGCAAATGAGATCGATCATAACGACGAGGTTCCGCAGAGAATTTATGACATGATGGCAGAAATGGGTTTTTTCGGGCTGAAATTACCCGAAGAATACGGCGGGCAGGGTATGGACATCCGGACATATGTTTGCGTTATGGAGGAGGTATGCAAAAAGAGCGTGACATGCAGCCTCACATTTTCATCCGCCAACTCTCTTTCAACAGCCCCGCTCCTACTCGTAGGCACTGCTGAGCAGAAGAAAAAGTATATCCCGGGTATCGCAAGCGGAGAAGAGTTCATGGCTTTCGGTTTGACGGAACCGGGAGCAGGGAGCGACGCCGGCGCAATGACCACAAAAGCCGTGGAGGACGGAGATCATTACATCTTAAACGGACGGAAAACCTTTATTACAGGCGCTCCGTTTGCAAAGAATACGATCATATTCGCTAAAACGAACCCTGAAAAGGGAGCAAAAGGTATTACCAGCTTTATTGTGGACATGAGTCTGCCTGGAGTTTCCACAGGCAAGAATGAAGAAAAAATGGGGCTGCGCGGAGTCGCAACGAGCGATGTGGTGCTTGAGGATGTGCGTGTTCACAAGAGCGAGATCATAGGCGAAGTCGATCAGGGATTTACTACGGCGATGAGAACGCTGGCAATAGGACGCATTGGCGTTGCCTGCCAGGGCCTCGGCATAGCGCAGGGAGCGATGGACGAGGCCGTGAAGCACATCAGGGAACGCAAACAGTTCGGGCAGCATTTATCCGAGTTTCAGGGTCTGCGTTTTATGATCGCGGATATGGAAACCAAAATCAACGCAGCGCGTCTGCTCGTATATAACGCGGCGTACAAGCTGGACAGGCGTGAAAATGTGACAAAAGACGCGTCCATGGCAAAGTATTTCGCTACGGAGATGGCCGTGGAAGTGGTCGGAAATGCCTTGCAGATGCACGGCGGATACGGGTACAGCAAGGAATATCCCATAGAGCGTATGTGGCGTGACGTACGCGTGCTGACCATATATGAAGGCACATCCCAAGTCCAGCAGATGGTAATCGCCGGAACAGTGTTGAAGTGAAATCTCAAGCTTCGCAGATGCGAAAATTGAGGAAAACTTAAATAGGAGGACATTTATGAACATACTTGTATGCATCAAGCAGGTTCCCAATACGGAGGAACTCAAGGTCAACCCGGACGCAGGCACGTCCAATCTCGACAGCATACCGCGTGTTGTCAGCTCGTTTGACACATATGCGCTGGAAACGGCCGTTAAGATGAAGGACGAAGACGCGTCTGTGAAAGTGGTCGTCGTGACGATGGGCCCCGATAAAGCGAAGGAAGCTCTGAAAAGCTGCCTCTCCGTCGGAGCGGATAAGGCATACCACGTCCTTGACGAGACTTTTAACGAACTCGATTCCCTTGCGACTGGTTATGTACTCTCCCTTGCCGTAAAGGAGATAGAAAAGCGCGAAGACGCTGTGTTCGATCTCGTCTTGCTTGGCCGCAGCGCAAACGACACCGACGCCGGACATGTAGGTCCGCAGCTTGCCGAATATCTTGATTATCCGCAGCTCACCTACGCGCGCGAAGTCTCTGTTGTTGACGGCAAAGTTCGCGCCAGGCGCGAAACCGAAGACGGTTATGTGGTCGCGGACGCAGTTATGCCTGCCGTTGTCACGGTTACAAAGACGGAATATGAGCCGCGCTACGCATCTGTCAAATCTAAGATGGCGGCTAACCGCGCCGAGATCCCCGTTTTATCCGCCGCCGATATCGGTGTAGATCCGGCTTCGATGAACTCGCCGATTAAGACCGTCAAAACGTATGTGCCTGAGCGCAAGACAGGCGGCGTCAAACTCGAGGAAGAGTCAAGCGAAATCGCTGCTGAAAGACTGACGGCGCTCCTCAGCGACGCCGGCGTTATTTAGGGAGGAGTGAACGTTAATATGACTGATTATAAGAATGTTTGGGCATTTGTTGAGGTTCTGGGAGGCAAAGCAAAGAATGTAGGTCTTGAGATTCTCGGACCGGGCAAGAAGTTAGCGGATTCAACAGGCGATAAGCTCGTCGCCGTACTTATCGGTAACGATCTTGACAGCGCGGTAAAAGCCGCCGTCTCTTTCGGGGCGGACCAGGTCATAACCGTCGGGGGAGACGATTTTGCCGAATACTCCGTCGAAGCCTATACGTACGCCCTTGAGCAGCTTGCGAAGAAGCTCAGTCCCGCCGCTATCCTTTTCGGCGCGACCAGCAATGGCCGCGAACTTGCTCCGCGTCTTGCCGCCCGCCTGAGTACCGGCGTCGCAGCCGACTGTATTGGAGTTGAAGCAGGCGACGACGGTACGATCCAATGGACGCGCCCCGTCTACGCAGGACGTATGCTGAGCGTGGTCGAGAGTCAGGCAGCGCGTCCTCAGATCGGAACTGTGCGCCCCGGCATATTCAAGCGCGGCGAACCCGATATGGCGCGTACGGCGGAGATCGTTAATGAAGAAGTCTCGATTCCGGCGGGAACCGTCCGCACCTCGATCTTTGAGCAGATCACCGAGGCTGTTGAGGGCGCGGTGAAACTTGAGGACGCCGAGATCATCGTTTCGGGCGGACGCGGCCTGGGTAAACCGGAAAACTTTTCGCTAATAAAAGACCTGGCCGACGCTCTGGGAGGCGTCGTAGGGGCTTCGCGCGCGGCGGTAGACGCGGGCTGGATAAATCATGTGCATCAGGTAGGACAGACCGGAAAAACGGTAGGGCCGAAACTGTATATAGCCTGCGGCATTTCCGGCGCCATACAGCACCTTGCCGGAATGTCCGGATCGGACGTCATAATCGCGATCAACCGTGACGCGGACGCCCCAATTTTCGATATCACGGATTACGGCGTCGTAGGAGACCTAAAGACAGTGCTCCCGGCATTCACCGAGGCCGTAAAGAAGCTGAAAGCATAGTAATTTTAGTTTTAGAATCTATGTGACCGCAGTTTTTTACTGCGGTCACTACTTGTTTGCCGGTTCCCGGAATCCTTAAAACTCCCGCTTTTTGTAAAACAAAAGCGACAGTCGGTAAGAAGCAAAGACGATTACCAGGAACGCCGCGTCGACAGCAATATATGCAAACCTATTCGCGAACACATTGTTAAGCGTTTCGTCCAATCCCGAAATACCACCGAGAAAGCCGGTAAGTACCATATACCCCGCCATAAGCGCGGCGAAAGGGATAATGCTCGTATACTTTGCCTTTGTATAGCCGAATTTAAAATAAAGCGGCAACTGTACAGCCTGCAAAACCATAAACAGCGCGGGCATGAAGAGTAACACGCTGCCGCTTACCGCAACCTGAAACTCATGCCCGAAGATACCGTATGCCAGCATCACAATCATGGAAAATGCGAAAACAGCAAGCACAACGCATATATTGAGCAGCAATGTAAAAAGATACCGCCCAAGCACGACTGTTTTTTTGCCGGCCGAAAGGGTGACGTACAGTGCGTCCATATTGCATTTCTCCCCGGCGATGAAAGGGTATCCTGTGTGCATGGTGGCGAGCATCGTCCCTATGCTTATTCCTGCCGAAACATTAGCGGACATTATGGTGAGAAACAGTATCATCGCTCCGTAAATCAATAAATTCTTCACCGTGAAATACGGTTTTACGGTAAAGTAGTCCAATTTCACAAACTCTCGTAATTTACTCATAGGTCTCCGCCCCCTTGTTCATATAGATTATGATTTCGTCCAAGCTGATTTCTTCGGTCAATACGGTTTTCGGCAGTTTGCCGACGTTTATGGTTTCGACCATGCCCTCAAAGCCCGTTCCATGTTCGCGGCAGCCAATGACGAGACTTTGTTGCTCTGCGCTTAACTCGCCAAGTCCGCCTGTAACGCGGGCATACCGCTGTAGCAGATCATCTTTCTCGCCCGTGAACACGATGGCGCCGTTTAAAATGAACGTGATGTAATCGGCGGTTTTCTCAAGGTCTGATGTTATATGCGTGGAGAAGAGGACGCTTTTGCTCTCATCGGCCACAAATTCACGGAGCGAATCGCAGATTTCATCGCGCGCCACCGGGTCAAGGCCGCTTGTCGGTTCGTCAAGTATCAAAATCTGCGCATTATGAGATAGCGCGGCGGCAATTTGCAATTTCACTTTCATGCCGCGTGACAACTCTTTGACTTTCTTTTTAGCGTCAAGCCCGAAACGCTTGATATAATCAGCGTACAGCCCTTTGTCCCATTGCTTGTAAAAAGGCGATATGGCTCTTTCAACATCGGTGAGCGTCCATTCGTCAACATACATAGGCGAATCCATCACAACGCCGATATTTTCATTTTGAGCAAGCTTGGCCTCGCGCCCAAAGATATTTACGATTCCGGCATCACGCTTTATGATGCCCAGCATCAACTTGATCGTAGTAGTTTTTCCCGAGCCGTTCGGCCCGATAAAGCCCATAATGTAACCGCTCGGAACATTAAAGGATACATCGTTTAGCGTAAATGTACCGTAGCTTTTATAAAGCCCGCGAACCTCCAAAATGTTATTCATAATCTGCCTCCCATAACAAGTTTAATCTTTCAATGACTTCCGCTTTAGTTATGTCCTCCGCTTTCGCGGCGGAGATCGCGATACTCAACCCGTCCTCCATTTTGTGCATGGCGTTTTCCCTTGCCAGTTCCGTATTGCGGGGTAAGACATAACTGCCTTTGCCTTGAACGCTTGCAATGAACCCCTCTTGCTCCAAGTCGCTATAAGCGCGGGTTGTCGTGATGACGCTGATTTTCAAGTCCCTCGCGAGTTGCCGGATGGATGGAAGTAAATCATCCTCCTGCAAATCGCCGGAGAATATGGCGTCTTTAACCTGCTCCTTTATCTGCTCATAGATAGGAATGCCGGAGCGGTTTGACACGATAATCTTCATATTATGCCCCCCTTTTTGCAATAACATTATATACAGTATAGACTATAGTTTCTCTATTGTCAATAGAAAAAATTATGGAGGCTAAACTATTGATTGAATTGCAAAGCGAGTGGGACAGAGGGACGGTTCTGGGACAGAGGGACGGTTCTGGGACAGAGGGACGGTTCTGGGACAGAGGGACGGTTCTGCTGTCCCACAAAAAAACCTGCCGTTTCCGGCAGGCGTCTTTTCTTGTTTGGAGTATATTCATGTACCACTGCATCTGGGACAGCAGAACCGTCCCCCTATGTCCCCCAAAGTGAAACTATTTCCCTCCCGATTACGATTAAGTAAGCAGAGTGGTGAAATTTCAAAAAAACTATTGACAAATTGTTTTGCATTGTGACATTTATAGGAAAAGCAATTTTTTAAGTGTTAGAGCGGCACATCAAACAGTTAAACTGGTTGTATATGAAAGAGTAGGTGTATTATGAATTGGGAGCCCTGGTCAGGGTGTTATAAAGTCAGCGATGGCTGTACATATTGTTACTATTACGGCCCGTATTCAAAACGCTTCGGTCAAAATAGCATTCATAAAACTGATGACTTCGATAAGCCTATTGCGTTTAATGCCAAAGGTAAACCAAAAATAGCGGGAGGCAAAATCGTCATCACTTGCTTTGCCGGCGACTTTTTTATTCCTGAAGCAGACGAATGGAGATTGGACGCTTGGGCTATGATAAAACAACGCTCTGACCTTGATTTTCTGATTTTGACAAAGCGAGCAGACCGCTTCATGGTGTCGCTGCCGTCTGATTGGGGCGACGGATATGACAACGTAAACATCGGTTGCACAGTGGAAAACCAAGAAATGGCAGATTATCGTTTGCCGCTGTTCCTGTCATTTCCGATAAAACGGCGATATATTGCCTGCGCTCCATTGCTGAGTTTCATCAACTTATCTCCTTATCTTTCGGGTGTTGACCACGTCACCGTGGGCGGGGAGACAAGTCGTGAAGCAAGAACTTGTGATTATGATTGGGTTTTAGCTATTCGGGAACAGTGCATAAACGCCGGAATTACTTTCTGGTTCAAAAACACAGGCTCACGCTTTATGCGCAATGGAGAGCTACAAAAAGTAAATCCATTCAAGGAAACAAGTTTGGCAAAAGAGCTTAATATTAGCAAACTGGATGGAAAAAGACTATTCTAAGCGGAACGAATATGACGACATAGATAATGAACTTGTTTGTGTGACTTGGATTTTGAGGAAGAATTTGTAAATACAGAGGGGGGCGGGTGGTATTGTGTTCGTTTTGTCTGCTAAGC
>Ga0099364_10001699_pt1 | contig 36047 bp, 40 predicted proteins | sample TergutTh196P3_FD_73070 | JGI IMG/M metagenome (GOLD analysis project Ga0099364, IMG submission 73070) | Microcerotermes parvus P3 segment gut microbial communities from Pointe-Noire, Republic of the Congo - Th196 P3 | ecosystem: Host-associated > Arthropoda: Insects > Digestive system > Gut ... | reverse complement strand
ACTCATATTTCATGATACTTCCTTTCTGCACATATAAGTGCGGTCAAAGTCACAGATAATCTATTATCTGCGCCGACTAAATTTTAATACTGCACGTTAACGTAGTTACAGTATATCACATAAACCAACGCTTGTCAAGCCCAAAATGCAAAATAATTTTGCGTTTCATGAACTTTGTAACTTCTCACAAATTTTACGTATGAGCTTTGTTTGTTTTGACGAAAAATATATGAGGGTTGCGTGCGATTGTGGTGACACCATAACTGTCAACTCTCAACTGTCAATTGTCAACTGTTCGTCAATTGTTCGTCCAGTTCGAGTTGTTGCTTTATCAAATCTTTGATTTTCTCTTCAATTTTCTTTCGCATGGTATCAATTAAAGTCTTGTCATCAATAAACTTGACATGCTCAAAATCTGTTGCAAATGGTTTAAATTCATTCAGCCGCTTTCTAAGCAACCATATTTCCCGATTAAGAATATGTAGTTCTTTAAGTCTTTTTCTTGTCATGATGTATTCCTTTCTTGTTTTTATTTAACTTCTTGCTTTGCCTTGATTTCGTTAACGTGTTCACATTATAACACACCGTTGCGTATCTGTCAACCCTAAAATGCAAAAATATTTTGTGTTTTTTGAATTTTGTGAATTTTGCCAAATTTTACGTAAGAACTTTGTTTGTTTTGACGAAAATTATAAAAATAATTTTGATTTTTAGCACTCATTTTCAATCCCCTCCTTCCTGCATTAAACAATCATATAACTATTATAACACAATAAAACGGACATTTTGGGACAGGATTATTTTTAAAATAAAACGCCCTTCTCCCCACCCCACCCTCACCCATTCCCGCAAGACATTCCAACAAAAAAACCGCCCGACAAAAACTGCCGGACGGTGTAGCTGTTATAATTTCAAATCCATCGCCGCAAGGCGACAACACAACTGTCAACTCTCAATTGTCAACTGTTAACTGCCGTCAATTGTTCGTCATTAGTCAAATATTTATCCAACAACGCTTTTATTTTTAAGTGGGGGTCTATTACTTTGCCTGTTGTTACGTTATGGTTGAGAGCGGCGATAAGATAGGCTATATATTTTGAAATGTCTACATCGCGATACCACGGTCTTTCTAAAAGTTCGGGGGTTCTGTATGTAAGATTTGTTCCAAAAACGCAGTCTATTATTCCGTTTCGATAAGCGGAGTCGAATTTTTCAAGACCGCCCGTGAAAAACGGATAGGTTGCATAGGCGAAAATTCGTTTGGCTTTTCTCTTTTTAAGCTCGTGCGCGACTTCTAACATAGACTCGCCCGACGAAATTATGTCGTCTGAGATGAACACGCTCTTTCCTTCAACCGTGTCACCTAAATATTCGTGGGCAACTATCGGGTTTCTTCCGTTGATGATTTTTGAATAATCACGTCTTTTGTAAAACATTCCTAAGTTTACGCTTAAAACGCTGGCGTAATACATATTGCGGTTGATTGCCCCTTCGTCGGGGCTGATTACCATGAAATTGCGGCTGTCAACAACTAAGGGAGAGTCCCCTTCGAGTCTTTTCAGTTCGGCGAACAGCGTTTTGAGAATTTGATATGAAGGAATGATGTTGTCAAATCCCATTAACGGTATTGCATTGCACACACGTGGGTCGTGTGCATCAAACGTGATTATATTCTCAACGCCCATGCTTTGAAGTTCTTGAAGTGCAACGGCACAGTCAAGCGACTCGCGGTAATTTCTTCGATGTTGCCGGCCGCCGTAAAGCACAGGCATTACAACATTAACGCGGTGTGCTTTTCCTCCTGTCGCGCCGATTACTCGCTTTAAATCTTGATAGTGGTCATCGGGTGACATGTAGCCGGTTTTCCCGAAAATTTCATAGGTGCAAGAATAATTTGCAACATCAACAATGATGAACAAGTCATTCCCACGAATAGAACTTTTAATCACCCCTTTGCTGTCACCCGATGCGAAACGAGGACACTCGTTGCTCACTAAAAAGGTTTCAACGTCATGCACATCTCTGTTCCACCACTTGACTAAATGTTGGTTGATTTTTCTTCCCAACTCGTTCGCGCCCCTCAAGGCAATCATAGCTAAAGGCGCGACATGCTCTCTCTTGCTTAACAATATTTCACTGGCTTTAGCAACCATTTTTTAACCCCCTAACTATTCTCGTTAACTATATAACGGATACTTCCCACATAAATTTGAAACTCTCTCGCGTATTTGAGCCGCTTTGGCTTCAAAGTCAGCCGCCGCAAGATGAATTAAATCGGCAATTTCTTTCATATCGTCTTGATTTAAGCCCCTTGTGGTTACGGCGGCGGTTCCTATTCTTATTCCGCTTGTTACGAAGGGTCTTTCGGGGTCGTTGGGGATTGTGTTTTTATTGACGGTAATATAAACCTCGTCTAATTTTTTCTCGAGGGCTTTTCCGGTAATTTTGAATGGCCTTAAGTCAACTAACATAAGGTGATTGTCTGTGCCGCCTGACACTAAGTTAAAACCTTTAGCGGATAAAGTATCAGCTAAGACAGCGGCATTTTTGACGACATTCTCACCGTATATTTTAAATTCGGGTGTCATAGCTTCTTTGAAACAGACTGCTTTTGCGGCAATCACGTGCATAAGCGGACCGCCTTGCGTTCCCGGGAAGATGGCTTTATTCATTTTCAGCGCGATTTCTTCATTGTTGGTTAAAATCAGTCCGCCACGTGGACCCCTTAGGGTTTTGTGGGTGGTGGAGGTGACAACATCAGCATAAGGAACAGGCGACATATGCACTCCTGCGGCAACCAACCCTGCTATATGCGCCATGTCAACCATAAAATATGCTCCAACTTCTTTGGCTATTTCTGACAGCTTTTTAAAGTCAATGGCGCGCGAATAAGCACTCGCCCCCGCAACGAGCATTTTTGGTTTTTTCTCTTTTGCGGTTTTGAGGATTGTCTCGTAGTTAATTTGTTCAGTTTGTTCGTCTAATCCATAACTGTTAAAGTTGAAGTATCTGCCCGAAATATTCACGGGTGAACCATGTGTAAGGTGTCCGCCGTGCGCAAGACCCATTCCCATAACAACATCACCATGCTCTAACAACGCAAAATAAGCCGCCATGTTAGCCTGCGCCCCCGAATGGGCTTGAACGTTGGCAAACTCGGCCGCGAACAGTTTTTTAGCGCGTTCAATGGCGATTGTTTCAACCACGTCAACATTTTCACAGCCGCCATAATAGCGTTTAGCCGGATAACCTTCAGCGTATTTATTGGTTAAAACGCTTCCCATCGCCGCCATAACCGCCGGCGAGGCGATATTTTCACTGGCAATTAATTCTAAGTTGCGCTGTTGTCTTAAAAGCTCACCTTTCATCGCATCGCCAAGTTCACTGTCAAATGTGCTGACAAATTCTATTGCATTTTCCGGCAAGCCGCCGGTGGCAAATTCACTTTTCATTTACACCTCTCCTTTCGCTTCAAGTTTTTCACCGGTTGATTCGACAACAAGCTGGATTGCTGTTTTCTCGGTGTCGCCGATTTCCACTATTTTGAATGCCGGTCTGCAAACTAAATCATAACCTTCAGCACGCACATAATCACGTGCAATGGCAATAGCTTTTATTGCCTGATTGGCGGCTCCTGCCCCCACCGCTTGAACCTCGGCTTTCTTTCCGTCACGAATCACCGCCGCAACAGCCCCGGCAGTAAGCCGCGGAACAGAACGCGCCGAAACCTTAATAAGTTCCATATTTTTAGACCCCCATTTTATATACTATATATACTATTAACTCTCAACTGTCAATTGTCAACTGACAAGAGAAGTTCTAAGTCATTAGAGCGCATTGATTCTGTTGCGCTGCCGCTTAATACTGTCAGATATTCAGAGCCGTCAACAATGGCGTATCCGGCGAGACAAAAGCGTGATTCGTCGGTGAAGCCGGTTTTTAAGCCCCTTATGTCCCAATTTTCTGAGTTTAAGAATGGGTTGCGGTTGGTGAATGTTGCGTTTTCGCCGCTTATGAAGTCCACTGTAATTGAAGTAGTGGCGCAAATTTCTCTCAATGTCGGGTTTTTCACGGCGGCGGCGCAAAGTCTTAACAGGTCTCGCATGGTTGAATATTGCCCGTTTGCGTGATAACCATCGGGGTTTATAAAACTGCTGTTGTTCGCGCCTAAGTCTTCCATATACTCGTTCATGAGGTCGGTGAACACGGCAAGCATTTCCTCGTCTGAAAAGCCGTCGCCCACGAGTTCACGCGCAACGTTAACCGCAATCGCGTATGCCGCATCATTGCCGGACGGCAATATAAGCGCGCATAACATTCCCTCAAAATCGAGAACCTGCCCGGGTATTAACCCTGCCTTGCTTGAATCGGCGACAATCATGGCGATTTCCGGCCCGATTACAAACTCAAAATCTTTGGGCAGATTTTCAAGGGCAACCAACGCGGTTAAGAGCTTGGTTATACTCGCCGGGGTGACAGGCTCGTCAATCCGCTTTCCGTAAAGCAATTGCTTTTGACTTAAATTGTAGACAATCCCGTAGTCTGAGTCAATATACAAAGGCTCGCTGTAGTTCGGCTCAGCGTTAATCGCCGCCTCAGGCTCTTCGATTTCTTCAAACACTATTTCGGGTTCAAGGACTTCGGTTTCAACCGTGGTCTCGGGCGGGAGAGTAAGCTCAACTGTTGTTGTTTGGGGGGAATGTCTACCCGTGTATTCATCATAGTCAATCGGCTCACAGCCGACGATAGCGAAAACTAACAAAAGTAATAACACAGTTTTTTTCATAAAACTTCACCTTTATCCCTTGTCGCAATAGGATTAAGAATAGCTTCAATTGCGGCCTTGTCGGGATTGACTCTCTCACTGTTTTGTATTTTTGTCAACTCGGCTATTTTAAACCTCACAGGAACTGCCCTGTTTATGGCGACAAGAATGTTTTGATTGGGCGAGAAAAGAATACGGGTTTTGCCGTGTTTTTCGTGTTCACACAACAGCTCCCAAAGGTTCTCGCCGCGACCGTCAGAGGCATCTACCGTTACGGCAGATTTGTCCGCGCCGTGGCTGAACACCCCAAAGCTGTCAACAGTGTTAAGCTTTACGGTAATCAACCTCTTTCTTCTGTCTTTGCCCATGATTTTATCTACATCAAAATCGTTGTTGGTGATGATGTATTCGTATTCTACCGAAAACCTTTTCAACCAAAACCAAGTCAAATAGATTGCCCCAAACACTCCTAAAAGAAAAACACTTCCATAATGCAACACAAAGAGAAGAAAGAACAATGACAGGGCAACACAACAAACTATGGTGATGATTTTAAAGAATAAGTCTTTGAGCGTGGGTTTTCTTTTCACTATATATTCAACAAAGTTATCAAAGTTATTCAAATGTTCCTCCCACTATTCGCTTGTAACTGCGTTCAGCAATACTTCTTCAAAGACGTTAAGCGGTGCGCGCCCTATTTCTAAAATAAGGGTGTGATATTCTTTCTCATCAAAATCTCTCCCCATTATTCTTTCAACTCTGTTGCGCAAGTCGTTGAAGAACGCTCTGCCCATTCCATAACGCAGATAAACGTTTTTAGTTTCATAGCAAGTTTCATAGAAGTCTCTGAGTTCTTCTTCTTCAAAAAGCCCGGCTAATGCGCCGTCCATGAATTTATTAAAATATTCATTCATGTCGTCTAAGTCCCAACCTTCATGGAAAATACCAAGCTCCATGCGTGCGGCAAGAATATAGTTAAACGCAGTATAATTAACCATGAATCTTATCAAATTTTCATCAAAGTCACTCGCAAATAACAGCCGCGCTGCCGAATAATCAGCGAACCCTTCTCCAAAAGCGATGTTGTTAAGAATATAGCGCAGTTTCCCCATGTCATTATAAAGGAAATGCACAAGCTCAAGCAGGTGCCCCGCATAGCCTTCGTGCGCAAGAAGATAGAGCAAATCGGGGTTATCTTCTGCCGAACTCGGGTTCACCCTTATGATATTGTCGCGATAATGGTCTATAGGCGGCGAAAAAATATACGCGGCAGCATTAATAAACTGCAAGCTTTCAGGAAGAACCTCTAAAGAAACATTATGCGGCGGCAATTTGGGGAAAATTCTTGTGTAAATTGATTTGAGATAGTCCATGTTCTCTTGAAGCGTGCCTTTTGAAAGGGCTAAATTCATATAGTCGTCCGCCACAGTCGGGTCTTCTCTCATCACCGCTTGTATTTCTTTCAAAGCATTTTCCAATGCCTTGTCTAAAAGTTTGATAATGTCGTTAGTCTCAAAGTTTGAGCTGGTATTTAACTCAACAAGAAGGCGATAGTTTTGTTGTTGTTTTGCATCTAAATGGGTTAAGCCACCTTTGCCCCTTAAAAGCTCAAACTCGCTGATAATTTTTTCATACACAGGGAAGAAGTATTCTTCTAATACTAACTTGTTTTCTTCTTTATACTGTTGTTTTTGCTCATCGTCAAGCCAATCGAGATTGTCTATTCGGCGGTCAAATGTTTCGACTAAAAAGTGTTCGTCACCGCGGTTTTCTAAATTTCCCTCACAGGTTTCAATAACCTTGTCAACCGAAAAATCGGGCATAAACAAGCCCATTTCGACCTTTTCTTTTTCATAGTTTAACTCCCTGTCTATGTAATCGCCAAAGGTTCTCATAAGAGTTAAGTATGTATCAATATCAGCTTGTTCGCGAAAATAAAACTCAGCCATAACGAGAGGGACATCTGAGTACATGCCGTTTGATGTATTAAACGGCTCGCTGTGATAAAAAAAGTCAGCCGAACGCACCGTCACATCTGCAAGCTGCACAAGGGTTTTGTACAAGATTTGGTCTTTCAACAATCTTAAATGATGAACGTTAATCTGCGACAACTCTTCTAAGAGTTCCCGGCGTAGCACGACTACCTCGTCAAAATATTCGCGTGTGTAGTAACGCCCCCAAGAGGGTTCTATACGCGAAAGCCCGAAATTTTCGGGTGAGTCCATATAAAGGTTGAAGCTGAGACTGTCTTCGGTGACGAGTTCTTCAAACACCCTATCCTCAATTTCAGCTAATTTTTGGGCGGCAAGCTGTGCTTCTTCATCACTCACCTCGATTACTTCAACCTGTGTCTCGACAAGCAGTGTTTCTTCAAGCTCAGCAAGGTTAAGACCAATCTCGGAAATAAGTCCAAGCGGATTGCAAGCGCTTAGTGAAAACGCCATAAGGAACGCGATAATACCACATAAAAAGCGTTTAAGTTTCATAATTTCAGGTACACCCTTTCTGCACAAACGTGCCTTTAAAAAATTTCCTACCTATCTATGATAACATAATTTTGCCAATTAGTCAAGAAGTACAAGGAAAAACAATTGGTAAATTTTAGCAAAATAACTCTCTCAAAGGGAATAATTTGACAAATAAAGATTGTAATGATATAATATAAAAGACCGTTGGGAAAAGTTCGGGAATAGTTGGGGAAGGACATATCTGGAAAATGGGTAAGCGTATTGAGGCTATAGATAAGGCGTTTTATAAGTTTGCGGCGTATTGTTATAAAGAGGACTTGCAAGTTGCTTTCAAAGGCGGGTGTCTGTTGGAGATTTCAGCTTATACAATACAAGAGATAAGAGAATGACTGATAAAATCAAAGAGTTTGGCGGCAATCCCGATGATGTGTGTGACGTGTGCGATTCTTTTGTTGAGGGGTTGGCGTTCACAGGTAAAAAATGGAACGGGAGAATATGGGTATGAGATTTAACAGCGCGCTCTTTAAAAAATGTGCTGAATATAAAGAGTTACCTATAGTTATAACTTGCGAAACAGCGGCAGATATATTGGGATTAACCTCTACCTATGGCGCGCTGCAATATTGCGCCGAAAGGGATTTTAACATAGAAGGTTTAAAGTGGTTGGGCAACAACCCGAACATAACGGGTGACAGTTGGCTGAAAACCGGTGGAAATTTAAAAATTTCAGGCAACATAGAAACCATAATAGCTCTCATAACCTATGATATATCTCAATGGGGGTATAAGGCGTTATGCAACGCTTTAAGGTGGAATCTTCAAGAAGTCCGCTGGGCAGAGCGCGTAATAGAATTAGGTCTTGAAGATGAATTGTACACTAAAATAAAGTATGCTGTAGAGCTAAATGAAGAAGATGAAGGCATAATTAAGTGCGCCGATGTGAGGTTTAAACAAGCGCGAAAACGTCAGAAAGGACATATCTGAAAAATGAAAAGAGCGAGAAAAATTTTATTCGTTGTTATAACACTTGCGTTGGCTGTGATTTTGGGGGCTTGTGAAAATACGCTGAAGACATTCCCCCTTGAAGAAGAAAGCGCGTTGACAGGTGAAGAGTCGGTAATTAAATTTACCTTTGAGGCAACAGATGACATGGGGGAGTTGACGACTTTTGAGATTGAAACCGCCCAAACAACTGTCGGGGCGGCTTTGTTGGAAAACGGTTTGATTGATGGTACCCCGTCGCAATATGGGTTGAAAGTTGAGGTTGTCAACGGCTTAAGAGCGGACTATGACACCGACAGGGCTTATTGGGCGTTTTACGTTGACGGTGAATACGCAACTACGGGGGTTGACTCCACGATTATCGAGAGGGGAAAAACTTATGCGCTTATCTACACGAAAGGTTAGTCTTTCTGAACTGACACTCTTTTCAATGTTTGGTGCTATCATGTTCTTGTCAAGATTTGTTTTGCAGGCGGCTCCGAACATTCATTTGCTCGCCACATTTATTGCGGCTTATACATTGAGCTACCGCGCGAAGGCGTTGATTCCGATTTACGTGTACGTCCTTCTTGAAGGGGTGGCATCAGGATTTTCACTATGGTGGTATCCTTATCTCTACATTTGGCTGCCGCTTTGGGGGGCTTTCATGCTTATTTGTTATTTCGAGCCGCCGCGTAAAGTCCGTGTCGCGTTGTACATGGTGACCTGCGCACTTCACGGGCTGAGTTTTGGGATTATGTATGCTCCCGCTCAAGCGTTTATATCCGGGTTAAGCTATGAGGGAATGTTAGCCTGGGTCATGGCAGGTCTGCCATTTGACATTGCCCACGCAATAGGAAACTTCTTTTTAGCATCACTCATCACACCACTCCACGCGCTTTTAAGAAGGCTATGATGGAACCGAAAAAATCACCACCGCCCGACACTAAGTGCCGGGCGGTGTAGCTATTATAATTTCAAATCCGTCGCCGCAAGGCGACACCACAACTGTCAACTCTCAACTGTCCACTGTCAACTATTTAATTATCGGTTGTAATTGTTTGCCTTCAAGTGCTGCTGCTATGGCTTGGGGGATTAGAGAGAAGTCGCCTATTGCTGAGGTTGGTTTTTCGGTGGGGTCGTCTTGGGCGAACGGTACTAAAAAATAGTTTTTGGCGGCTAATAAACTGCTTATGTTGCGTGATGAGCCTGCTAACGCATCGTTTGTGGCAAGGCAAATCAACACCGGGCGAAGGTTTCGTATGTGGCTCTTGACTGCCATTGTTACAGGGGTGTCGGTAATCGCCCCGGCAAGTTTCGCCATCGTGTTGCCCGTGCAGGGCGCGACGACCATAACGTCGCACATCTTAGCAGGGCCAATCGGCTCGGCTTGAAGGATTGTCTTTATAACTTTTTTGCCGCTTATTTTTTCAAACGTTTTAATGTTATCAGCCGCTTTTCCGAAACGGGTGTCTGTTGTGGCGGCGTTTTCGGACATTATGGGAATAATTCGCGCCCCCATTTCAATCAGCTGTTCTGCAACATTGAACGCCTTGTCAAAAGTGCAAAACGAACCGGTAAGGGCAAAACCTATATTCAGCCCGTCAAAAACGTCGGCGAAGGGTTTAGTTTTCATGACTACTCTCTCTTTCTGTTTGTGTAATAATATTCATTATAGTGTCCGCGATAATACGGCCCGCCGTTATCGGGGCCACTCTGCCGGGCAGTGAACGTTCCCACAAAAGTTTAACAGGCGCGTTCTCTGAAACGCTTAATTTTGATGCAAGCTCGATAAAGAGCAACCCGGGCTTCATTGCTTTTACTTCTTTTTCGCCGAAAATTTCAGACGGAACGGTGTTGAAAATAACATCAAACTTTCCTATTTCCAAGGAAATATTTGACATGTGAACGCTCTCGCAACCGGTTATTTGCGCCCACGATAAGTCGGAATATTTCCTCGCCGCAATTGTCACCCGCGCCCCCAACGCGATAAGATATTTAGATAACACTTTCGCAAGCCTGCCAAACCCCGTTATTAGTATATTCATGCCGTAAATGACGACATCGGACTCTCTCATCAAAACCTCAATCGCCCCTTCAGCACTCGGGACGGAGTTCATGACCGCTAATTCCTCGCGCTCGAAATAGTCAAACAGCAAGAAATTATGCGTTTCACAGAGCTTTGAAAGTTTCTCGAAAGATTTGCCGGCAAATACCCTGCCGCCTGTTTCAAGGGAATGTGTTATTATTTCCGGGTAAATGACTCCGCTCGCATTTGGGGCGTTTATGGTTTCACCATCGTTGCTCGCGGGCAGACCTAACACGACATTTTTACACTTTGTCACCTCACGCAAAGCGGGAATCTTCACCGTTTCGGCAAGCTTAGTTTTTTCTTGCCCGTAGATAAAACAGTCGAAATGTTTATTTAATTTCTCAGCGGCATAAACCAAACGCGAATCGCCGCCAATAAAAAGAAAATTATCCATATTCACCAATCCCTTTCTATGGAATTATATGCAAAAGTGATGACAATTGACAATGTACGATTGACAATTGACAATTGTTGTGTCCGCTCGCGCGGACGGATTGACGAACAATTGACAATGTACAATTGACAATTGACAATTGTTGTGTCCGCTCACGCGGACGGATTATAATTAACAACTGACGAACAATTGACAATGTACAATTGACAATTGACAATTGTTGTGTCCGCTCGCGCGGACGGATTATAATTAACAACTTGACTAATCTTTCGCTATGTGTTATACTAAGATAACAACTGATAAATTCAAATCCGTCGCCGTAAGGCGACTCCATCATTGTCAATTGTCAATTGTCAATTGTCAATTGTTCGTCAATTGTCAATTGGCATTATATCCTTCTATATGCAAAAGGCGTGCTTCGCGGTATATGTAGCTTGATAGTGGGCGGTTGAATGAGTCATCACTGTGTGCGGCTATTTTGATGTTGCCGTAATAGTTGGATACGACCACTAAAGTGTGTGAGAATAGACCTTCTTTAAAGCTTAAGAAAATTACATCACCCGGTTGTGCTTCTTCAAGAGGCGCGAACGAACCGAACGGGCCGCTTTCGGTGTTTGTTGACAGAAATTGCATGAGAAACTCCACCCCCGTCCAGGCGGGCGCGCGCCTGTTAAGTGAGATGTAATACCAACCCGTTTCCCTTGTGAAATTCATCACCTTAGTTCCGGCGTATATACATTGCGATGCAAAATTGGTGCAATCGCCGCCTATTTCATCAAAGACATAAAAATCGGGGTTCCTCCCGAACGCCCACTTTCTTGCATACGCTACTGCCGCTTCCCTGTCATAGACCATATCATCTAACCTCCTGTAGTATTTTTATTTTATATAATATGTTTAAAATGTGGAAAGGACACCATGAGAAAGAAATATATTTTTTTGGGAGTTTCTGTGGGTTTAAATATAATTTTGAGGCTCGTTTTTCAAAACTCACAAACGGCATCAGAATGGTATGCCGTTAATGTTTATCCGTTATTCGTTTGGTTGTCGGCTCAAACTTTTGGGCGACTGCCGTTTTCTGTCTTTGAAATTTTGGTTGTAATGTTAGTTGCTCTTTTCTTAGCCGCGGTTGTAAGGTTAATGGTTAGGCTCATTCGCAAAGTTAAAAGAAGCCCTTGGAAGACATTCCCCTTAAGCAAAAAGGAATATCTGCTGAAATTTTTAACTAATACGGCATGTGTTGTGTCAGCTTTGTTTTTTGCGTTTCTAATCGGCTGTGAAGTTAATTATCACCGCGCCCCGTTTTCTGAACACGCCGGACTTTCGGTTAACACTCAATATTCACGCGATGAGCTTTTAGAGCTTATTGACTATATAAACGAACAATTAGCTGTCTATTCTCAACAAATAAGCACAGACTCGCACGGTGCGTTAGTTTTAGAGGGTGAGCTTACGAAAAAAGGCGTTGCGACTATGCAAAATCTTGCGCAACAATACCCTTTTGTCGGCCCATATTATTCGCGGGCAAAGCCGTTTATTTCGTCCGAGCTTTTTATGTCAAACGCCGGAATAGTCGGGATTTTCTCGCCTTTAACCATTGAAGCGAATTACAACAGTCATATGCCGAATGTCTCAAAGCCCTTCACGGTCTGCCATGAAATGTCACATTTAAGCGGATTTATGAGGGAAGATGAGGCGAACTTCATCGCCTTTCTCGCCTGTCGCGAGAGCGGTGAGCCTGACTTTATTTACAGCGGTTATGTTCAAGCCCTCAAACACAGCATTAACGCCTACTTCTCATCAGGGGTGGACGAGGACGAATACAGGGCTATGTACGCGAAAATCCCGGACAGCGTCAAACTTGAACTCGCCCTTGAAAACGCCTATTGGGAGAAATACAGAGAAGAGGGCTTTCACCGATTGGCAATACAGATTAACGATGCCTACCTAAAAGCAAATAGCCAGCCCGACGGCGTTCAAAGCTACGGCCGCATGGTAGACCTGCTGATTTCGGATTATAAGGGGAGGTCATAATTTTGAAAAGAGCTGCTCTTTTTATTTTATCGGGAGTTATTTTATTTTCGGGGTGTTCAGACAAGCAAGTGATTATATTTGAGCCACCCGAATCTATAATAAACGAGACGAGTGTTAGTGAATACGCTACGGTCAGTTCGACACCAAGTTCAGTTAGCGCGACACCAAGTTCAGTCAGTGTGACAGCAAGTGACATAATAATCCCGACAACCGTTGGCGAAACATTCATTGATAGCACCGGTTTTGAATGGCAGGTGTTGACTGTAGAAGCTAACAAAGCACTTATTATAACCGCGCATGTTCACAATATGGGGGTGAGTTATCACAACCAACACGGTTTTTTGCCTTTTCAAAATGCAGAAATAGCGAATGTGCTGAATGCGTGGTTTGACAATGATGCTTTTGTATCACCTGAAATTAGAGCCAAAGCATTGCCGTATGCGTTTCAATTTGATGACGGCACTCCCGGCGGAAATGGTGTTGAAAATCAGGCAACAGAATGGACATTCACGCCCTCCTCCACAAACCAACAGCAAGCAATAACAACACCCGGAGAACAGGGAAGCGGTGATATAGCGTTTATATTAAGCATATCCGAAGTTCATAAATATTTTGAAAACGATATCAGTGAACGCATAGCTTATAGTATTTCGGAAATTGGTGAAGTTGGAGAAACAGCTTATTGGTGGTTACGTTCGCCATCTACACATTCTGATTATGTGGTGTGGATTGTTGGTTATGACGGGCGTTTTTATTACGACCCTGCCTTATACACCAGTTCTCGTCTCGGATTTCGCCCTGCCTTTTGGGTTAATCTTTAGGACTGTGAAATGCTATGTTTGAAAAAAATTATAAAAATAATAACGCCGCGTTAATTGTGATGTTAACACACAATGATTACACTGTGGAAAACGCATTTGAAATTTTTGAACAATGTAAAGATTCCAAGGCGAAATTCTATGGTCTTAAAGAAAAAGGTCTTTCTCTAAAACAAATGAAACATTTATACGCTTATATTAAAAAACATGGTAAAACAACCGTTTTGGAAGTGGCGGCGTACACAGAACACGAGTGTTTGCAAGGGGCTAAAATGGCATTGGAATGTAATTGCGATATTCTTATGGGGACAATGTTTTTCGAGTCTGTTAATGGGTTTTGCAAACAAAACAACTTAAAGTATATGCCATTTGTAGGAAAAATTTCAAATCGCCCATCTATTTTACAAGGTGACATTGATGAAATGATAAAAGAAGCCAATAAATACCTTGAAAAAGGTGTTTATGGTTTTGATTTGTTAGGATACCGATATTTAGGAAATGTGATAGAGCTTATGGGCAAGTTTTTATCGCAAGTGCGCGCCCCTATTTGCCTTGCAGGCGGCATAGACAGTTATGAAAAGTTGGATGAAATTAATAAAAATCTTCCATGGGCATTCACTATCGGAGGAGCCTTCTTTGAAAACAAATTCGGCAAAACACACAAAGAGCAGATTAATAAAGTTTATGACTATACCGTGTGAATTAAGAGGTGTGATAATATGTTTAAAATGTTTTATCCGCATGAATACATAGAAAGCGTCTTTTGCGTTGATTATGAAAAATTACATAAATTAGGATACAAAGGAATTATTTTTGATATAGACAATACATTAGTGCATCATGGTGAAGATTGCACAAAGGAAGTAGAAAAACTATTTCAAACCATACACAACATAGGGCTAAAAACCATTCTTTTATCCGATGGCGGTGAAACTCGAATTAAAAACTTTGCAAGAAACATTAACACATTATATATACACGATGCTAAAAAGCCAAGCGTTGTAAATTGCTTAAAAGCAGTAGAAATGCTGAACATAAAAAGGGAAGAGGCTGTAATCATAGGCGACCAAATCCTTAGAGATATTTACGGTGCTAATAAAAGCAGAATAGTTAGTATTTTGGTTAAGTATATGCGTTATGAAAACGAGAAGAAAATAGGAATAAGAAGAAAGATTGAAAACATCATTTTGAAGCTCTATAAATTTAATAAACGTTACCATAACAGAATAGGTGACATTTATAAAAAAGAAAGTTTCAAACTTCCGCAGAAAAAGAGAAAGCTTTTTTGTGATATTAATCCCACCTGTTATGCAATTTCTTTGCAGAAGGAAATTTGTAAACGACACTTAAAAAATCTATTAAAAAAAGAAAATTATGCTAAAATAATAACAAGCGAAAAATTGCCCGTAATTATTTGTACTCACAGCTCCCACATGATTAAAAGAGGCAAGGGAATTAATTTAGAGCATCAAAAAAACAAAGCGGTTAATATAAAAATTGCCGCCGACAAAATCAATGGAATAATAATTCGCCCCGGCGAGGTGTTTTCTTTTTGGAGTTTAGTAGGAAAAATAACGAGAAAAAAGGGATATTTAGATGGTCGTATATTGCTTAGGGGAAATTTAACATATGGAATAGGCGGTGGTCTTTGTAATTTGGCGAATACGATACATCTTTTAATTTTACACAGCCCTTTAGATATAATTGAAGTTCACAATCATTCTGATGCACTGGCTCCCGATGAAGGGGAGCGCGCCCCATATAGCGCAGGGACTGCAATAGATTATAATAATATTGACTTCAGATTTAAAAATAACACCGCGCATTATTTTCAACTGCTTTTATGGTGCGAAAACGAAACTTCTTATGCAGAATTAAGAAGTGAAAAAGAATTTTCCGAACGCTACAAATTGATTGAAGAAGACCACCATTTTAGAAAACAAGAAAACAAGTATTATAGAATTTCTAAGATATATAAAGCAACTTTTGACAACTCAGGCAATGCTTTAAAAAAAGAGCTTGTTTGGGATAACTGTTCGGAAGTTTTTTATGACTATGCTTTAATACCGCAAGACCAAATAAAAGAATAATAGTCACAACAAGAACACCGCCTGACACAAACAAGTGTCGGGCGGTGTATAATTTTTGGTGTTCACTCGGGACGGGCAAGCCCGTCCCCTACATAACTGTCAACTCTCAATTGTCAACTGTCAACTGCCAGAATCCGCCCCCGATGAAAAGTCGAGTATTTCGGAGGTTGTGAAAATTATCCCCTTGTCGTCGCTTTGGATGGCTCTCTTTTTTCGCGGCGGCCGTTTTGCATTTGAATTTTTGTCAACAATGACATTCCCCGAAAAAGGCGTTCTTAAGCCCTTTTCTAATTTATATTTTTCTGTCATAGACTGTTCTATCGGAATATTTCCTTGGCTTGTTGCGACGAATAGCTTGTCCATTTGTTATGTCCTTTCTTTTAGTTAATAATTTCCCCACTGTTCACATGAAACACCTGCCCTGTTATATTCGATGAATCATCGTTCGCCAAAAACACATATATCGGGGCTAACTCATAAGGTTGAGCGGCTCTTCCTAACGGGGAGTCGGAACCGAACACTGCCGCTTCTTGCGCCGTGAAACTTGAAACAATTAACGGTGTCCACACCGGCCCGGGGGCGACGGCATTCACTCTAACACCTTCCTTCATTAAAGAAAGTGCCATTGAACGGGTAAATGAAACAATCGCCCCCTTTGTTGCGGAATAGTCAATCAATCGCTCGCTTCCTTTGAAGGCGACAACTGATGCCGTATTTATTATTGCGCTGCCGCTTTTCAAATGCGGTAAAGCGGCTTTTGTTGTAAAGAAATAAGAGTAGATGTTTGTTTCAAATGTGTTAGAAATTTGCTCTCGCGTTATATCTAAAATGCTGTTTTGCGGATATTGAACCGCCGCATTGTTGATAAGAACATCAAGTCCCCCAAAGCTGTCAACGGTATATTTCACCGCTCCAAACGCTTCTTCTTCATTTCTTAAGTCAGCGCGATATTTTAAAGCTTTTACTCCTGTTTTTTCTATTTCGGAAAGTGTTAAATCTGCATCGCCTTCTTCGTTGAGATAAGAGATTACCACATCTGCGCCCTCTTTCGCAAAGGCTATTGCAGTCGCTCTGCCTATTCCCGAATCACCACCGGTAATAAGCACTGCCTTTCCTTCAAGTTTGTCGGCAGGAAGGTATGCCGGATTATCATAAACGGGCAGAGGTTCCATAGCAGATTCTTTGCCGGGTTGAATGTCTTGGTGTTGCGCCGGGAAAACAGGTTTAGGTTGATTTGACATAAATATATGCTCTCCTTTAATAGTTGACATTTCTTCTATTATATGGTATAATGAGCGTAATATTCAAAGTGCAGAAAGAGAGACTTAAAACTTACATATAGCACGCTGTGCGGAAAGAGGGTTTGAAAAAATGGAATATAGAAAACTTAAATCGGGGGTTAGCATTTCGCTGTTGGGGTTTGGATGTATGCGGTTTCCGATTGACAATAGCGGCAGAATTGAGCGCGCGCTCTCTCTTGAGATGATTGACACTGCGTTTAAGGCAGGGGTTAATTATTATGACACAGCTTATGTTTATCACGATGGCGAAAGCGAGGAATTTTTGTCACAAGCTTTAGGCAAATATCCGCGCGACAGTTATTATATCGCAACAAAGCTGCCCGTTTGGAGGACAAAAACTGTCAGCGATGCAAAACAGATTTTTGAAACCCAACTCAAAAGGCTCAATACCGATTATATCGACTTTTACGCGGTTCACTCTCTTTGCAAGCGAACTTGGGACAATACCGTCAATTCGGGAATAATGAACTTCTTAGATGAGCTGAAAAGAGAAGGAAAAATTAAACATTTGGGATTCTCATTCCACGATGAATATGAAGCTTTTGAAGAAATACTGAAATCAAGGCAATGGGATTTTTGCATGATTCAGCTTAATTATATGGACACCGAATATCAAGCAGGCTTGGCAGGCTATAAATTAGCACTTGAGCGCGCAGTTCCGGCGTTTATAATGGAGCCGCTCAAGGGTGGGCGGCTTACCCAAATGGCAGACGGGATTTTAAGCGCGCAAAGTGAAGAATTTTCGTCCGCTTCGTTGGCATTTCGATGGCTTACTGATTTGCCCGATATTAAATTGATTTTAAGTGGAATGTCAAGCCTCTCTCAAGTCAAGGAGAATTTGAAGATTTTTTCCGCTCCTCGCCCGTTAAGCGACAGCGAGAGAAAACTCATTGAACAAATTAGCGGTCGGCTAAGAGGAAGAGCCTATAACGGTTGCACCATGTGCGGATATTGCAAAAACTGCCCCGCCGGTATAGACATTCAGCGTTGTTTCAGAATATGGAACGACTACGGCATATACAAAAACCTAAACGGCGCACTCTGGTCGTGGGAAAACGAACTAAACGACAAACAAAAACCCCACAACTGTACAGAATGCGGAAAATGCGAAGAAATATGCCCTCAAAAGATTGAGATTATTAGAGATTTGAAAAAGCTTGAGGAACAACTGACGAACAATTGACAATGTACAATTGACAATTGACAATGATTGTGTCCGCTTGCGCGGACGGATTTGAAGTTATGGTCAATATCAAATATTTTATATGGGGTGATAAAAATGGATGCCGGTGATGCTGGTTTTGGTTGTATAGGTGGATTTATTTCTCTCATTTTAGGCGCAATATCCGTCCTTTTATTGCCCGGAACCGTTGTAGGATTTATACTCGCTATAATAGCTCTTGCTCTTTCAGGATTAGCATTTTGGTTCCATCTATATACCTTGCCTTCAGAACATAATCATAGCCCAAACGGTATAGGTTGTCTTTTAGTATTCTTACCTTTAATTATCAATCTTGGAATTGTTTTTAATTTCTTCGGGTAAAAAAAGTTTTAAAAGACAAATCTATAACTACCAACGATTCAAAGATGGACGATGAGTGGATTAGTAAATTTGAGCAGGATAGAGATGAGGATAGACGGAGAATCAAGAGCAAAAGACAGCGACTCAAAATTTGAACATATTTTTAAAAAGATTGAAAAAGGTATTACGGAAGAGAAGATTGTGAAGTACAGGAAGCTCTACGAAAATTCAAAGGCGACACATTCCAAGGAGACACATTTCATTGATGCTAAGTTTGAGGTTAAAGCCGATAACCAAACAAATGAAAGCGGCGCGCCGGCTAATCCCACACCGCCCGTCTCACGCCCACAAATTCCCAAAATTACAGACATTCTCAAAGAAACCATTCGTCCCTCAAATAAGCCACTTTTAGAGGAAAATCTGTCAAAACTTGAGACTATGCGTGAAAAGCACAAACCACCTAAAAAAGATGTAAATTTATTACAGGATTTAGTGAATTCGCGTGTTGAGCCGGTTGTTAAACTGGTGGATATGCTTAGGGAAAATGCTGAAAAGAAAAAGCAAGAGGAAACTGAAAAAGAAAAACTTGAAGAAGATGTGGGAACAAAACTTGAGTATGTCTCAAAACCAAAATCAGAACTTTCTTCGGGGGAAACCTATTATTATGAAGATTTACGTAAATTGAACGGCGAAACATTACAAGTTGTCAACGATGGGCAAGCTCCGCATACCATAACAATAAATCTCGAAGACGAAGTATATGAGTCAATGTTAGAAATTTGCAAAAAATTTCAAATAGACCCATCTCTTATAATGGCGGTTATTGCTCACGAGAGTGGTTTTGATAAAAATGCTACAAGCTATGCAAATGCGGTAGGATTAACACAAGTCTTGATGGAATACTTTTATGCAAATGCCGAACCTCACAAAGACTTCATTATATCTCTTGGCGGTGACTATGAAGACCCATATGACCCGATAACGAATATGGTCGCTTGGTCTAATGGATTAATGACATGGTTTGATACATATGGCGAAACAGAAGAAGCGTTGAGGGCTTTACGGCAGGGATACAAAGGTTCGGGCTGGTCTGACGGTGCAATAGAAAATGGAAAAGAATTTATTGACCTAAAAAAACAAATAGATAACTATTTATTTAAAGGACGTGTCTGAAAACATGAAAAAGTTTGCGTTAATTGCTTTAGTTTATTTGCTTTTGCTCATGGGTTGTCAGAAAAGCAATGCTGATATATTTTCTGTGATTGAAAATTATGCAAATGATTTAGAGCGTGATAGGGGTTTGATTGGAATGCCATTAACAGAAAAGATGGCCTGCAATAATTTTGATTATAACAACGATGGTGTGTCTGATGTTGTAGTGGCGTTCCCAACATATATGCAATTTCCGCTTGTTATATTTGATGGTCGCACTTTAGAAGTGTTGTTTGAAACTACAGTCATGATGCCATTTTTGCCTGAACACACCAAAATGCAAATTCACTTAAACGAGCAAAAAGAGGTTCTGCTTTTGTTTTCTAAACGGTATCAAGATGTGGCAATGGGTCCAAAAACCGAAAAAATACAACTCGAAAAGGAAGGAGAACGCGAAATTTATGAGGCGGTATATAGCATAAACGATGAATTTATTCACGCATACAAAAAGTATGCGACGGAAGACGAGTATGTTTTGGCATATACTGATTTTTTGGCAGATTATGATTTTTTTGCTGACATGGAATTTAAAGATTTAGCAGTGCTGACAGAGAAAACTGCCGTTGGTAGCTCGCGAGCTGTCAACGGCACCTCGCCGGCTGAGGGCGATTGGCAAAATGTGTATCGTGAATTTTTAATGAATTTTAAAGTTGATTGCGGTGACAGGCAAATTGATTTTGAAAATACGCTTTTTATGTACATTAACGACATTAATGATTGTGGCATACCTGAAATAGCGCTTGCAACAAATCCTTTCGGCAATTGCGTTTTAGCTTACTTTCTGAATGGTGAAATAAAAGTGTTGGAATTGCCTGTTGATTCGATGTGGGGTTTTACAAAATACAATTCTGATACGAGACAAATAATTAATTTGCAGTTCTATGGTCATACAGCGGCGACATTTGGGGCAATAAGAAATTATTCTGTTTATGATTGGACTCCAAACGGTTATCTTCAATCAACAACGATTGAGCGAGAGGCGGGATTTTCAGGGATTGAAAACGACTTTGCTCAGGAATATGGGCAGGCGTATTTAAACAGCATACCGGTAAGCAATGAAGATTTTGAACTTAAAAAAGCAGAGTTGGATTTTCTTGCTGAAAAGGCAGAAGATTTTCCCCTTGTTTCCCGTGACGATGTCAACGGCGATTTCACCGGTTATATTGAGGAGAAATTGGGGTTGTGAGTTCTTGAAAAAACTTGAAAGCAATTCCGCACACTGTAGGGTACGGGCTTGCCCGTCCCGCAATTTGCAGATGTTTAAAAGACGTGGTGGGCAACCCCACCCCACCTGAATCTATTCTCGCAAGACATTCCAACAAAACAACACCGCCCAACACAAAACTGCCGGGCGGTATATAATTTTTCGGTGTTCATTCGGGACGGGCAAGCCCGTCCCCTACAAGTCGTCCGCGCAAGCGGACACAATAATTGTCAATTGTCAATTGTACATTGTCAATTGTTCGTCACTCTCCGCTAATAAGTATAGTATCAGGGAAAATGTTTCGGCTTTCTTCTTTATTTAGGAATGTCGTGCTTACGTATCCTTGAATGATTGCGCCATCATCCACCGTTATGGTTGACGCGCTTATGTCTCCGAAAACCACCGAATCGTTTTTGAACTCGGCTTTTCCGGCGATGTTCAAGTTGCCCTTTACCTTACCGTTGACACGGGCAAATGTAGAGGATATGTCGCCTATGAGAAGGGTGTCCCTTTCCATCTCAATGTGACCTTTCATTCTGACGTTGCCTTGAATTTGTGAGTTGTGCATTTCTGCGTTGTTGCAAGAGAGGTTGCCGACAATCCTGCCATTAAGGTCAATGTCTTTTGTGGTTTCGATGTCGCCTTTTATGTCGCCGTCAATGCTCATGTTTGCGAACGAACGTATGTTTCCGTCAATAACCGTGTTTTTGGATATTACGGTAATTTCTACATCTGTTTCGGGAATAAGGCTTTTTATCGACCTTCCGCTTGTATTTGAAACGGGAAAAGCGAACGGAACGCCTTCAGAAGGTGTCGCACTCTGCCCCTCGCCGGGTGGCGTGTGCAACGGCACGTGTGGCGGCGTGTGTAATGTAGATGGCGGCGGCGTGTGCAACGGCGTGTGCGGCTGACTGAACACACCCTCCCCGAAAGTGGGGGGAGAAGCAGGCTCTTTCGGCGGAAAATGAGAGTTCAAATTAGAAAAGTCCGCAAATTTAGGGAACTCTGTTGTTGTCGTGCTGCTTTGTTTAGCAAGCTCTTCTTTAAATGAAGCCGCGAAGGTTGACGGTTGCGACGGTGGTTCCGGCTGTTCTTTTTCACGCCCCTCAAAAAAGCCGGGTTGTGTGCTTTCCGGTGGCGGCGCACCATCAGAAAACCATGCATCAGGCTGGTCTTCTTTAACCGCCTGTTGCAATTTAGCCACATCCAATCCAATTTTTTCAGGAGCAGTCAGCTCCTCTTTTTTCGCGCCGGTAAGTTCTCTTACCGCTTGTTGAAAGTTTTCTTTTAGTCCCATTTTTAATCCTCACAAATTCGATTATACTTTAACTGTCAACTGTCAATTGTCAATTGTCAACTGGTTAGAAGTGTCGGGGTAGGGTTTCTTCGGTTATTGCTTTGAAAACGAAGTTGCGTGGGCTTTGTGTCAGCTCTCTCAGAATGTCATCCATTACATAAACAGTTGCGCGGTTTGCAGGGCCATCGTGGAATAGTATGATTGCGGTTTCTAATTTCGAGACTTGTTCGAGAACGCTCGTGTACATCTGAGTCCAGTTCGCGCCGAGAGCATCTTGGCTGTCAACATTCCAATCAAAATAGACAAAGCCGCGCCGTGTCATTTCATCAATGATTTCTCTGTATGTTTCTTTGTTGAAGTCGTTTTTGCTGCCCCCCGGAAACCGGTAGAGAAAAGGTTTATAGCCGGTTTGTTCATAAATCAGCTCATATGCTTTGTTGAAGTCGTCTAAATACGCCTCAACGCTTGCGTATATTTCCCGATAATTATGTGTGTAGGTGTGAACCCCTATACTGTGTCCCGATGCCAACATTCGGTTTAGAAAGTTTTTGCAACCCTCGGTGTCACTCGGAACTACAAAGAAGGTGGCAGGAAGATTATATTTGTCAAGATAGCTTAAAATGCTGAACGTGTTTTCAGACGGCCCATCGTCGAAAGTGAGGTAGATGTGATTGTCGTCGTCAATATAATTACCGCTTATCATAACATCGGCATAGAGCGACGGATAAAGCTCCATATACGGCAATAGTTCTTGCTCTGGTTCACCGCCCACGGTTAAATCTCTTTCATCCTCGTCTTCGACTTCGCTGTTGACATTCCCACTATCGTCAAAGTCATCATCACTCGGTTCATCGTCGTTGAGACCTTGCCCGAACGCCGCCACATTCAAAACGCTTTCAAAGGCGTTTTTATCATTTTCATAGATAATGTCAATAAGCTCTCTCAAATCTATGTCTAATTCGCTCAAAATTTTATATATGTCAGACGGCGCAAGCTCAACCTCGCCTTTATAGTGGAAAGCGAATGAAGCTAAGGCTATGCTGTTGTTCTTAAACTGTTCGACCTTTTTTTCTTCTTCCGAGAGCCTGAAATGCAGATGAACAGCGAAAAGAGTCGGCACAGCAATGAGGATAATAATAACGGTTATTATTACCTGTTTGAAAAATTTAACGCTCCCAAAATACAAATCCGAAACCTCCAATGTTTTCTAAATTAGTTATCATCTTATATAATACTATAATATTGCCAGTTTGTCAAGAAAAAACAAAAAAAATGTCAATTGATTTGATTTTCTCAATTGACAGTTGGCGTTTTTTATGTTACAATATCAATTATTCGTGCGAAAGGGGTTCTTTAAAAAATGAAAAAAGACAATTTATTAAAAAGCATGACGGGTTTTGGCAGAGCCGTGCAGGTTTTAAATAAGCGTGAGATTTTGGTTGAAATGCGTTCGGTTAATCATCGTTATTTTGAGTTTTCGGCACGTTTGCCGCGTGGCTTTTTGTTTTTAGAGGAAAAACTGAAACTCTTAATCAAAGACAAAATCAACAGGGGAAAGCTTGAAGTTTCGGTGACAATCCATAATATTGAGGGCAGAGAAACCGAAATCACAGTGAACCCCGCGGTCGTGGGTGGCTATGTAAATGCTCTGCGCGCGGTGGCGGCTGAATATGCTCTTATTGATGGATTGTCTCTATCAGATGTATTACGTATGCCTGATGCTTTCACCGTGAATAAGGCGACAGTCAATGAGGACGAAATTTGGAATGACATAAGCATTGTCGCAAACGAAGCGTTAGAAAAGTTTGTTGCGATGCGCGGTGCCGAGGGCGAAAAAATAAAGTCAGACATGCTTGAAAAGTTGGCTGTCATAGAAACTTTAAGCAAAGAGATTGAGCGACTCTCCCCCGCGAACGCTGAAAAATACCGCGAAAAGCTGTTTGAGCGCATGAAAGAAATACTTGACGACAAACAAATAGAACCGCAACGAATTTTGCTTGAAGCCGCTCTCTTCGCCGAAAAAACCGCCGTTGACGAAGAGCTTGTTCGACTTAGCAGTCACTTTGAACAGTTTAAAAAGATGTTAAACAAAGAAGAGGCGGTGGGCAGAAAATTAGACTTTCTGCTTCAGGAAATAAACCGCGAGGTAAACACCATAGGCTCAAAATCACAAGATTTAGCCACAACAAAAATAATAGTAGAGCTTAAAAGCATAGTCGAGAAAATAAGAGAGCAGATTCAGAATTTGGAGTGATGTGGGTTAAATAGAGTTTTAAATATAGTTTTTAATTAGCTTTATTTGCTTGTTTTTATCATTACACGCATCTTGTATTTTTCTTTGTCTCTCCACTTCAATTATATCAAGCTCTTTTACTAATTTCTTTGCACTTTCATAATCAATAAACGGGACTTCAATTTTTGGAATAGTCTTCAAATTTAAAGTGTCGCCTTTTGCCGCCCTATTAGTTTTAAAATCAAGGGTAGGCAAAACATAATAAAGATATTTTTTAATGATTTCATCTTCAATTATAAAACCTGCTATTCCCTCGTTTGTGTACATTGGTTCCTTAGTAATAGCAACTTTACCAATAGACAACTTGAAGCTAAATAACAGCGTGCCTGTAGGTAAAAGCTTTTTAGGTTTTTGGGCAATATCTGTTATCATCTCCTCAGTAGAAGATATAAACATTTCGTCAGTAATATCAGAACCTTTTGCCCACAAGTTTTTACCCCCAAACCAATTAACATCTTCGTCGCGAGAAGGAGTAAATCCTATAACAATATTCTCAGTTCCTATTAATTCCCCTAATAATATTGTGTTTTTGGGCTTTTCCTTTTTAATATATTGCCCCAATGACAATATATAATTGTTTTTAATTAAAACATCTTTAGAAATTAAAAATGATTTTTTTGTTACACTTTTCTCTTTCCAATGTTCCCTCAAAAGAATAAGGTCGTCTTTTTCAATTTTCTTCCGTCCCTTCTTACTTCCTGTTTTTTTATAACCGTCTTCCTCTACATCAAAGAACCAAACATCATTTGTATGCTTGCCTTTTTCAAAAACAATAATGCTTGTAGGTTGCCCTGTGTAAGGTTTAAAAACAAAAGAATGTAATCGAATTATAGCGACAACCTTAGCTTTTTCCACAAGAATTTTTCTTATTTTTATGTATTCTTTATCTGTATCAAACAGTAAACCTTCGGGAACTACTACGGCACATCGTCCTGTATTATTTAAACTGTCAAAAATATGTTTCATAAAAACAGGGTTAGCGTTGGTAGTATTAAGCCCATAATAAGCACTATAATTCGTTAATTGAGAAAATGCGAAATTGCTTAAAACAACATCGTATTTAGATTTTATGGGAAATTCTAAACAGTCTTTTTGTTCAATATTATTATGCCCGTCCCCCATAATAATCATATTCATCTTTGCTATTTTGGCAGTATTTGTCAGTTCTCTGCCAAAAACTGTATTTTCTTCAAGCTCCTTGATATTTTCGCTCGTCAATTTACATTTGCTTTTAATGTTTTTAAAAGTTTCAATTAAAAATCCACCTGTGCCACAACAGGGGTCATAGATTCGCTCTTTAAACTTCAAATCCAATAATTCCACCATAACTTTAACGATATGACGTGGGGTGAAATATTCGCCGAGGTCGTTTCCTACGCTTATAGAGTTTTTCAAAAAAAACTCAAAAGCATCCCCTTTAATATCGGAATCGGTATCTAATAAATTTCCTAATAATGATATTGAATCAACGATTTCTTTAAGGTTTTCTGCTTTGTTAATCATAAGCCGACTGTTAAATATTTCTTCCTTTTGGTTGTACTCTTTTTCAAAATTTTTTAATACACAATCGTTTATATAAGCATACAATTCGTTTGCAGGTTTATCTTTAAAATTGTCCCAACAATAAATTTTATTTATTCTTCTCTTTTCTCCCGTTTCTTCACGCTCGTTCTCTATGTCGTTAATTAGTTTAAGAAAAAGCAAATTCGCAAATTCGCTAAATCGTTCTTTCCCCTCGCTCAATCCGTCTTTGCGTAGTATTATATTTGCCTCAGAGAATTTTTTTATTAGTTCAACTTTTGTATGTGTGATTCTTTTTTCGCTAAAAAGTTTACTACCGTTTTTTACAAAATTCAAAACTCTTTTCTCTGATAATAATTCAGATACAAGTTCGGAGTTGAAATATAAAAAGTCGCAGTCTTCAACATGATAAGCTTGAACGAATATTCCATCTGTTACAAATACAATTTTAATATTTAGCGGTTTTGCGTATTTTTCAATTGCTTGCTCCAAAGCACCGGACATTGAACCTCCCGAACGCTTTGCTTCAATAATGGCGATAGGCACCTTCCCCTCGCTTGAATAAAGAACATAATCAGGTTTATTCCTACGAAAGCTTTTATTTTCTTCAATAGTTCTTGCCCTCTCTGTAAAACAATTACAATGAGGGTCGCCCTCGTTTATTATCCAACCGAGATTAGATAGCCAATCATTAATTTTAATACGAGTTGCACTTTCTAAAGGAGTAGTTAGTTTGCTCAATTGAATTCGCCCTCTTTCTTAACAATATATGGTTATACATATGTAATTATAGCACAATCCCTATGTCGTGTCAAGTCTTTTTTGAAAACTCTTGAAAACGCCTGTCTCCCCACCCCACCCCCACCCATTCCCACAAGACATTCCAACAAAAAAATTTTAAGAACCCCCTTGCTTTTTTGTCTCTAATCAGTTATAATGTAGAAAAAGATATGAAAGAGGATTTTATCATGGATAATAACCAAAAAAATGTTCCGCTCCGGCATTTTTTTCAGGGTGCGGGAGTAATGTTTATTTTGTGCGTAATAATCATAGGAATGTTAGCCCTTGCATCCGACACGCCTTTTTTCGGCACGCTCTTTGATTCAGAGGATTTTGAAGGCTCTGAAAATGGCGAAATCATTGAATCTGACGTGATTGAGCCTAACGAAGAAGAAGTAGAAGAAGAGATTGAGCCGAACGAGGAAGAAGTAGAGGAAGAGATTGAGCCGAACGATGAAGAAGAAACCGAGCCTAATGAAGATGAAGAGAACGAGGACGAAGAAGACGAGACCGAAGTAGAAGACGAGGGCGAAGAAAACGAAGGAGAGATTGCACTTATACTTACCGGAGAGGACGGGAGTGTTTACGCATCCCCCGTTGAAATGAATTTTGATGCGGATTTTAGTTCGGCGGCTTTTGATATTTCGCTTCCACAAGGCATTACAGACGAACTCGAAATCGAACAAATAGGTTTATCGGGTTTTTTCGAGGGTATGTCTGTTATAGGCACTGAGCTTATTTTAGCGGATGAACTATACATTGAAGAAGGCGAGGAAATTCACTCATCTATATTCCGCGTAACCATAAGCGGCACTGCCCCCGACTCTACCGAATATGAAGATAGTGCGTTGCCGGAAAGCGGTATAATCACTATCTCTGTCGATGGCTATAACCTCTTTTATGCTTACATTCGTATTGTGTATGCGATGGAAGAATAAAATCTAAAAATTATATTAAATTAAGGAGATGCTCATCATGAAAGACGCTACTAAGAATAAGTCAAAGTTTACATTAACTAAATACCATTTATTGGGAGCGGCGGTTGCTCTGATTTTGTGCGCCGCAGCATCTACGATGCTTCCTATTTGGTCTCAAACTAATCTTTCCGGCACGGTTTCTGCCTCGAGTTTTCCTGCTCACTATAAAAGCACAATTAGCGGCGGGCTATCTTTAATTCCGCAATACGGAATTAAGTATGACGTTTATCTCAAAACCGAAAACATTTTAAGAAAAAGTGAAAAACCGGGCGACCCAATAAAAGAGACAGGATATGGAGACCGCTCACATCTGCAAGGTTACGGAATATACCGTACTGAAAACTACGGCGATTATCATATTTGGTCGCACTCGCACGTTAATGGAAACAGAGGATATTTATATATTATTTCGGGTAGAAATTCTAATGATACCTATTCAATCGCGTTTCCCGAGGTTGTTAGAAAAGAGCAGGATTTTAACAGCAATAAATATATGAAAGATGCGTATTTCAACCACCCGGGTGGGCTTCAAATCATAGGCGATTATTTGCTTGTCGCTGTGCAAGCCACGGCAGACAATAATTTTGGCGATAACGGCATTGTTTATATCGTTGATTTGTCCTCGCTGAAACGAGGGGTGGCACCGACAACTGCCAATGTCAAAGAACTTTTAGGTGTTAAAGGTACCGGCACCATGTCTGTGGGCGTTACTGATATTAAAGCGGAATTGGGAAATTCTGTTGGCAAAAAAGGTAACTATTTGATTGCGCTCAGCGGTGACAACGGGAGCTTAGCTCTCTACATGTCCAACAAAGCAGGGAACATTTGGGATACCGCCGGCACATATGAGGAAGTAAGGCACTTTAACGGCGATTTAGACTACAACGGCATTGGTTTATTCAGTGATACTGCCGGCGATGTTTTTATGATTGGATTTGACGACAGGGGAATTACGGGCTTAACGCCGACAGACTATGTTGAGTTGTATAGGCTCACCGATAATAAAGGTACCACGCTTAGCACAAGAGTCAATAAAATAGAAGAAAAGCACTTAACGACAAGACACACTTCGACTGTTAGCATGAACGGCGTACATTGCCTTTGGGCGGCAGGTATAGATGTATATCAAGATGGCACATTGGTGTTATTCTTAACAGAAAGAAACGTGGGAGACAATGGCAAAATCGAAGTCAACTATTTTAACCAGTTACCGATTGCGGGCGATAATTCTCAATGGTATAACATTAAGGCTTCAAACGGACAATACTTATATACCAAAGATAATGACGCGAACAACGGCACTCGCTATGTATTGACTTCCGGAAATTTGGATAAAAACGGAACCAAAGTCATCTTTAAATATGAAGGTGACAGTAAAGGTAGATATATATATAGCATAAGGTCGGGAAAAGAAAGATTTAAAGAATCAAGATTTATGGAAGTAGATATTAATCCCGCCCCAAATGGAGCGAAAGTTCAAATTTACGGTTGGAACTTCGGTGGGGATAACAAACTTTGGCAGATTGTAAAAAACTCAGACGGCACATATTCCTTCATCAATCACAGGTCAGGAATGGCAATAGACTCCAGCAACCCAAATGATATTTGCCAACGACCGATAAATGGAGGCCCAACGCAAAGATTCACGCTGGTTCCCTGCGGCCCCCGTGTCTAAGAGTCTGAATAACGGAAATTTCGGAGGAACTCGGTGAAGAAACTGCTTTTTATCCTTGCTGTCTGTTACGTTTTGATTAATGCTGTTTTTCCTGAATTGAAAAACGTAGCAGATGGCATGGTACACGACATCATCATCATAGCCGTTTTGATTTACGCTTGCTACATCGCTTTGGCAGAAACGGTGCGGCATAGTGACGGCTCTGCTTTGCTGATTGGGACACTCGCTTTAAACGCATTTGCCATAAATGAAATCTATCTTTTCGCATATCGGTATTTGTTAAAAGCCAATATTGCAGATATAACAGTCGCCGACTTCAGTCGAAGTTGCGCCTATTTGTTTTTAATCTCTGCCATAGTGTTGCTTGTCCGGTTTCCAAAAAAAATCGAAAAACCATTGAATACGGCGATTGGGTTTGTTTCGGGAATGGCAACCTTGCTTATAATATATGATATTGCGGCAAATAACGGTGCTTCTTTACATTACTTCAAGCATTTAATTGTGACGATTTGTTTTTCACTTGCAGTCTTTTTACTTATACAGAGCTTTAAAATCGAGAGCTTAAATCGTGCTTGGGGGTTTGCCTTGTCGGTAATGGCTATGTGCGTGATTGATACGCTTTACCGGAGTATATATATTTTCAATATTCCGGCCCCATATTTACAAAATGTGGTTATTTCGCTTTTCTCTCTCATTTATTTGTCGATTGCTTTAAGTTTGTTAAAACTTAAAAACGCAAGTAGGGAGGCACTGCAAAATGGGTGAGTATACTTTTCAATTCATCAGCAGTTCTATTGCGATGACCATTCCCCTGCTGTTCGTGGTTTTCATGATTAACGATTCCGACAGCAGGCGCATTATACTGTATTTTTGTTGGGGCGTGTTCGCGGGGGTTTTGGCATTCAATCTCAACAATTATTTCGGATACTCAATGGACAATCCACAAAGAATCACTTTGACTATCGCGCCAATAGTTGAGGAAATCTGCAAGGTTCTTCCGGTGTTGCTCTTTATAAGAAAAAAAGAGCATAGCGGCGCGAGAACGCTGACTACACTCATTGTTTTTTGTGCGATGACAAGCGGTGTCGGGTTTTCCATTCAAGAATCAATGTATTATTTCGCAATATCCTCGCGAGAGGTTGGCGATTTAATAGCCCTTACAATCAGGGCGGCAACAACGGCTCTTATGCACGGCATGACCACAGCCGCGTTTGGAATTGGTGTGCTGATTTTGCATAAGCACATTTTAATTCCGATGCTCTTCGGGCTTCTCGCGCTTTCCGTTAGCTTGCACGCGCTGTTTAATTTACTGTTGCAAACACCTTTGGCGTTGCTCGCCGTGGGTATGCCGGTAATGATGTTTTTCTCAGGCCTGATATTGGTTAGGCACATAGAAAGCAAGGGCAACAGTTCAACTGAAAACTATAAATAATTAAAAACAGAAAGGTAAAAAAGGAATATGAAAGCAAGGATTACAAACATAGCCGTTTCTAATGACGGCGAGAAAACGACAATCATCAGCAACGATGACAACCTGTCCAAGGGGCAAGAATTAGCATGCAGACTGCTGTCTTCTCAAAGTTTTGGAGATTTGGACGAAATCGAAGAAGAGGCGAGAGAGTACGGCGTTGATAGCATGGTAGATTTAGTTGAATCTATTCGCGAAAAGCTAAATGACGAGGCTCTTATGGCGAAGATGGGAAAAGATTCCAGAAAAGGACCATGTTCCGGCGGTGGATACAGCATAAGAATAAAAGCACGCTCAGAGGACGAGGAGTATAATCAAGACATTAATATTCGCGTAGCGGGAAGGGCGCAAGAGGATGATTGGGGATAACAAAGCGTGACGAACATTTAAAAGGTTTACCCAAGCCGCTCTTTTAATGCTTCTTGCAATACTCCCGAAAAGTTAATATGCTCTTTTTCGGCAGCGGCGTTCAACCAATACGGAATTGACAGCGTTTTCTTGACGGGCTTATTCAGGTTTTTCATGTTCTCCACGTTTGCAACGACAAGCATAGTATAGCTGTCTTTTACTTTTTCCCCTGCAATCTCGACAGGAATTTCTACATCCGAAAACTTAGTTGGTTTTGGGATAGCTTCGTTTTCTTCAAATAAAAGCTCAATATGTCCCTCTAAAACGTCTTCCGCCATGAGAAGGGCCTCCTCGTGCGAACTCCAACCGCCGGTAAAACAACCCTGTAAATCGGGGAAAAACACCGATATAGAACCATTTTCCTCATTGATAAAATGCGCGGGATACGTGTATTTCATATATTTCATATAGTTCACCTCACTTCAAAACAATACTATTATAACACGTATTTTACGTGTCGTCAATGGTTTTTCAAAATTATTTTTGGTTGTTTTTGCTTATATAAGCCTTATTTTTTGGATGTTGAATTGTATTATTCAGGGTGGTATGTTTGGTTAAAGTATTCTGCAATTTGACAGTATGAAACTATATTTGAGATGATTTTTAATTGCTTCTTTTCATGCTTTCCATAAGCATACTGCCCGGCGGCAAAAATACCGCTGACAGCTAATCCTGCAATTCCCCCGGCAATAAACGTGCTACCTCCCCTAATTTGACCGCTTTCATCAAGTCCCGTGGTATGCCAATCCATGTTCATTTTATCACAAACTGCCATCAAATCTTTTTTAAATGAAACCAAACACAATATGTTCTTACCTCTGACATTAACATCTCGGATTATGCCACTATCAAGTATTAAGCTAACTGAAAATCCAAAAACAAGGGGTACTGTCATTCCAAACATGACGATATGCCCTGCGATATTAGCTAAAAATCCGCTCCTAAATTCCTCAATAAAAATTACGCAAAAACACAAAATTAAAGCGATGCCAAAAGGTATGAGAACAATTATACCTGCTGTTTTAGAATTTTTTGTATATTTCGCTTTAGCCTCCTCATGTGTATTTTCTAATCCAAAATATTCTATCATAATACTAACCCCTTGAGATACTGTTGAAATCACCCTATCCGGAATATTTTCTAACTCCCCGATTATTTTCATATCTTCTGTTTCGATTTGCGGTGCTAAATTTTTCATATTTCCCTCCAAAAAGTTTTTTCGGCATTGATTTACGCCTATTGACAATTATAGCATAAATTTTTGCTCCTGTAAATACTATCCATCATTTCCGCAAGACATTCCAACAAAAACACCACCGCCCAACAAAAACTGTCAGGCGGTATGTAATTCACGATGGTTTATGTAGGGGGTGGGCTTGCCCCAATGTCATTAAGTTAAGGTTTGCAAAAATTCGGCAAAAATGGTATACTGTAGAAGGGTGATAAAAATGCATTGTACGATAGAAAAAATGATAAAGAAAATGCAGGAAACGGCAAAATCACGGGAATTCAAAGAAAAACACAGAAGCAAAGCAAGTGATTTTACACGCAAACGCAACATGGAATTTAACGAAATAATGGAATTCGTCATAGGAAATTGGGAACAACGATGGATTTTGAGGTATTAAATTTTATCAATGGACGCAAACAATCGGTAACATCGTCAGCAATAAGCCAAGCGCGTGATAAAATAAATTACAGTGCATTTGAAGAAATATTCACAAATGTCAGCCGTGAAATACCGGTAAACCATACATTCCGCGGTTATCGTTTAACAGCATATGACGGAATGAAAGGTGCATTGCCAAGGACACCGGAATTAATGGAAAAAGGCTGTATATTGAAAAAAAACGGTTATCCGCAATTTCATGCCGTAGCGGAATACGATGTGTTGAACTGTTGTTATACCAACGCTGAATTTCAACTTGGTTCTGCCGATGAAAGAGCTGCGGCGATAAAACTGCTGAAAAAACATGATTATACCGGGGATGAAATATTTCTGCTTGACCGTGGTTTTCCAAGCTTGGCAATGATACAGCAATTAGAAAAATGCGGTAAAGAGAATTGTATGATTTACGCTGGAAAATCGAAACCGGGTTTTTGCATTTGAAATATGCTATTCATATTGAAGATTTCATAGGAGTCAAAGAAAATTCTATAAAACAAGAATTTTTTGCATCTTTATTAAAATCAAATCTTTTCATGCAGTTTTTTGAAGTGGCTAACGATATTATAATAAAAAAACAATTACAAAGCATGAATACAAAGCAAATGTGAGAAAAGCCGTTGCTGCTGTTCGGTATAAAATGCTTGATTTGCTGCGTAATTCCAATATCACACGGTTTATTATTGATGAGTTACTTAAATTCATTTGCAAATTTAAATCTGTTGTTCGCCCGGGAAGATCGTTTACGCGTAATTTTTCTTCGTGTAAGCACCCCGTTCAATATAGGAAAAATTTCTTTGGCGCAGGCGGCCCTTAACTTAATGACATTGGGGCAAGCCCATCCCGTCTTTTAAACAGCCGCAAATTGCGGTACGGGCAAGCCCGTCCCCTACATAACTATCAACTCTCAATTGTCAACTGTCAACTGCCGTCAGCATTGAAGAAGCTTCACTGCATCTACATACTCTGTGATTCCCGTTGCTACTTTTTTTGCTTCGCTCATGGCGAGGACTACGGTTGCCGGGCGGTGAACTACGTCGCCGCCTGCGAACACCCCTTTTCGGGTGGTCATTCCGTATGGGCGGGTTTTTACCGTGACGTATCCGTCAGAGTCAACTTCTATTCCTTCGGTGGTTGAAACTATTCTGTTTGCAGGGCGGCTTCCTATCGCTAACAAGAGCTTGTCGGCAGGTATGATTTTCTCGCCGTCGGGCGTTTGTATTTTCAGCCCCGTAAGCCGACCCTCTTCGCCCACATATTCAAGGGGTTGTGAGTTGCCGCAAAACAAAACCCCCTCGTTTTTTGCGGCTTCATATTCACAGGGTAGCGCGGTTATTGAGCTTTCGTCACCGCGATAAACAACGCTCACCGATTGCGCCCCCAAGCGCGTTGCCGTTCGCGCCGCGTCCATTCCCACATTTCCGGCACCAATGACGATGACTTTCTCGCCTTTGCCGATTAAAACCTCGTCTCTTTTTATTTTATGGCTGTTGTAGAGGTAGTTCATTCGCAATAAATATGACGACTGCAACACACCCGAAAGCTCACTGCCCGGTAACGGCAACTCTTTTGCCACTGCCGTTCCTGTTCCTATAAAAATTGCGTCAAAGCCATCCTCGAACATTTTATCAACTGTTATGTCTCTTCCGACAATATGATTTGTTTTAAACTTTACGCCTAAGGTTTCTATGTAAAATGTTGCCCTTCTGACAATTTCATTGGGAAGCCGAAAAGCCGGTATTCCGTAAAGCAGCACGCCTCCCGGTTCGTCAAGTGCCTCGAAAACCGTTACCGCAAATCCACCCTTCGCTAAGTCACCGGCAACCGTCAACCCGGCAGGTCCGGAACCTATAACCGCGACATTCCCACGAGTTTTGGGAAGAACTTTTCCCTGCGGCAACCCCATCTCAAAGGCAAAATCGGCGATTGTGTGTTCTAAAGTTCCTATTTTAATTCCTTTGCCTGATTTCGCTAAAACGCACGCCCCCTCGCACTGAACCTCGTGAGCGCAGACCCTTCCGCACACAGCAGGCAGGTTGCTTTTTCTGCCGATAATTCGCCGCGCCTCGCCTATGTCGCCGTAAGCAAGAGCGTTTATAAATTCGGGAATGTCGTTTTCAATGGGGCAGGCACTTTTGCAGGCGGGTTTTTTACAACCCAAACAGCGGTTTGCCTCTCTTATAGCTTCTTTGAGATTTTCAACATTAACAATATTTACGCTTGAAAAGTTTTTTACTGACATAATGTTATTCTCCATCTAAAATCAAATCTATTTATTTGACATAATTTTAAGAAGAACCTTTCTTATTTAGTTTGTTTTTCTATTATAACATATTTCAAATTAAACTTCAACATTTTTTAAAAAAAACACCACCGCCCGGCAAAAAACTGTCGGGCGGTGTATGATTCGCGGTGGTTGATGTAGGGAGTGAGCTTGCTCACCCCGTTTCTTGTAAACATCTGCAAATTGCGGGACGGGCAAGCCCGTCCCCTACATTTTTCAAAAACCAATCAGAACTTACTGCAAGAACTTCTCAATCTCATTTTCGGACATGCCGCCTCGCCTAAACCTTTCAATGATTTCTTGCATGCCTTTTTGTATACCTTCTTGTATACCTTCTTGTCTGCCTTCCTCTCTGCCTTCTTGTCTGCCTTCCTCTCTGCCTTCTTGTCTACCTTCTTCTCTCAACTTCTGCATTTCCTTTCTTCTCGCGCCCTCTATAAGCCACTCGTTAATCAAAGCTTCCTCGCGCATACGTGCCCTTTCTTGCATTTGCGTGTCCGCGCTCATGTCGCGGATTACCTGCACTGCGTTTTGAATCGGGGCTACTCCTGTTTGTTCTAACATATCTAATTCCTCCTGTGTTTCAGCGTTTATAAGTTTCAGCCAAAGCTCGGCTTTATCGTCTACGTTCAAGGTTTTGCCTATTTTTTTAAGCTCAAAGAAATGGATTTCGCATTTGTTTGATAATGTTTCGTGTCTGTTCTTTTCCATTACTGTAAAGTGCGAGTGGTACTCTTTACAATCGAAAAGATTTTGATTTATTATGTTAATGCTTATGCTTGGGGGTATTTCGCTGT
>Ga0099364_10001698_pt1 | contig 36047 bp, 26 predicted proteins | sample TergutTh196P3_FD_73070 | JGI IMG/M metagenome (GOLD analysis project Ga0099364, IMG submission 73070) | Microcerotermes parvus P3 segment gut microbial communities from Pointe-Noire, Republic of the Congo - Th196 P3 | ecosystem: Host-associated > Arthropoda: Insects > Digestive system > Gut ... | reverse complement strand
CTTGTATAAAATAATACCGCAATCTGAACGCAGAGAATATTCATTCAATCAATTAAAAGAATTGTTTAATGGAAAATGGATCTATTTAATTTTTGCCAAATTCAACCATGCGCATGGTTTAATAAAGGCAACGCCCGTTGTAGTGGCAGATAGCGAATTAGAAGGCATTGAGGAAGGTATATATGAACAATATCACAGTGAAGAATATGGAATAAAAGCGGATGCTGATTTTACAAATATGAGCGCATCTATTCCATCTGTCCTCTGGAGCGAACGTATAGAATTACATATTAAAACCTTATAGTTACTATTTTGATGCAAGAAAGCAATACATTTTTTTTGATTTACGCAATAGTGTTGCCCCTCGTGAAAAATCCGGAAAATGAAAGGAACAACCTTGCATGCCCGATAGCGAACAGCCAATCATCAGCGCGCTTGAAAAAAACTACATGCCGTATGTGATGAGCGTCATTGTGTCAAGGGCCATACCGGAAATCGACGGGTTCAAGCCGTCGCACCGCAAACTGCTGTATACCATGCACAAAATGGGCCTGCAGAACGGGGCGCGCACAAAGTCCGCGAACGTCGTCGGCCAGACGATGAAGCTCAACCCGCACGGGGAGTCCGACATATACGAAACGATGGTGCGGCTTACGCGGGGCAACGCCGCGCTGCTGCACCCATATATAGATTCCAAGGGCAATTTCGGCAAGCAGTTCTCGCGAGACAAGCAGTGCGCGGCCTCCAGGTATACCGAGGTCAAGCTCGATAAAATCACGGAGGAGGTTTTCGGCGGCATCGACGAGGACACGGTCGATTTCACCGACAACTACGACGGCACCGCCAAGGAGCCGCTGCTGCTGCCCGTGTCGTTCCCGGCCATCTTGGCAAACGTGAACCAGGGCATTGCAGTGGGGATGGCCAGCAACATAGCGTGCTTCAACCTGCGCGAGCTGTGCGCCGCCGCCATCGCATATATAGACGACCCGAAAGCGGACATCCGCACGCTCATGCCCGCGCCTGACTTCCCGTCCGGCGGTGAGCTGATATACAATGAAAAGGCCATGGCGGACATATTCGAGACCGGCCGGGGCACATTCCGCATGAGGGGGCGCTACCGCTACGAAAAGAAGAACAGTTGCATAGAAATATATGAGCTGCCATACACGACGACGGCGGAGGCGGTTATAGACGCCGTCGTCGATCTGGTCAAAAAAGGCCGATTGAAAGATGTGGTCGACGTCAGGGACGAGACGGACCTTTCGGGGCTTAAAATCGCCGTCGACATCAAAAAAAACGCAGATCCGGACGAAATAGCCAAAAGGCTGTTCCGGATGACGCCGCTGGAGGACAGCTACGGCTGCAACTTCAATGTGCTGATCAACGGCAAACCGCGCGTCATGGGCGTGCGTGAGCTATTGGGCGAATGGCTGTCGTTCCGGTCGGGCTGCGTTAGGCGCCAGCTCGCGTTCGACGCCGCGCGCAAGGTCGAGCGCCTGCACCTGCTGGAGGGCCTTTACGGCATCCTCGTCGACATTGACAAGGCCATACGCATCATACGCGGAACAAAGAACGACAGGGACGTCGTGCCGAACCTGATGGAGGGCTTTGGCATCGACAGGCCCCAGGCCGATTTCATATGCGATATCCGCCTGCGCAACCTGAACGAGGAGTACATTCTCAACAGGGCAGGGGAAATTGACGCCCTCAGGCGCGACATTGCGGCGATAGAACGCACGTTGCAAAGCGAAAAGAGGCTCCGCGCGCTCATCAAAAAACAGCTCGCGTATGTAGCGGAGACATACGGCAAACCGCGCCTGACCGCGATAGTCGGCGAGGGCGAGGTGGAAGCGATGGGGGAGGAAGAGTTCATTGAGGACTACAACCTCAAACTGTTCCTCACCGAGCAGAACTACATAAAAAAAATCCCGCTGACGTCGCTACGGTCTTCCGGCGACCACAAGCTAAAGGAAGGCGACTCCGTCATACAGGAGATTGAGGCGAGCAACCGCGCGGAACTCCTGTTGTTCACAAACAGCGGCGAGGTGTGCAAGATAAAGGCTCACGACATCGCGGAGACAAAGGCCTCGTCAATGGGGCTGTATCTGTCCAGCGTGCTGAACCTCCCGGAGGGGGAGCGCATTGTATACGTCACTGTCGCGGGCAGCTACGACGGATTTATGCTGTTCGGCTTCGCAAACGGCAAGTTCGCGAAGGTCGGCATGGCCGCCTACGCGACCAAGACGAACCGCAAGCGCCTCGCCAACGCGTACGCCACGCAGTCGCCGTTGGCGTACATCGCCCGCCATTACGAAGACGGGGACATCGCCATTTTTTCCAGCCGGGACAGGGCGTTGGTGGTAAATACTGCAGCTATTGGCATGAAAGCGACGCGCAACGCGATAGGCATACAGGTAATGAAGCTGTCGAGGGGCGCCGCGCTTGGCCGCGCCTGCCCCGCCGAATCCTCCGGCCTGGAAGGCCCCAGCCGCTTCCGCCCGCGCGCCCTGCCCGCCGCCGGCCGCCCCGCCTACAGCACATAGAGCACGAAGCACACACTGCGCATAAACCCCCGCCGCGCCCACGCCGCATGCAAACGATGCAATGTCAATGCCGCACTCCGTTCAAAAACTCCATTATGTCCAGCGCAGAGGGCGGGCAGCCTTTTACATACGCTTCGCAGCCGGACGTGCAGTTCCCGGAACCCAGCCCTTTCAGCGTTTTGCCGGCAAAGCCCTGTCCCACTTTGATTTTACCCGCGCCGCCGCTCTGCGACAACCTTTTGGCGGCAGCCCCGCCTGTGTGGCTCAGCGCATAGACCAGCGCCGCGTAGCACGCCGAACACGCTCCGTCCTCGTCGATCATCCCCGCGTACCTGCGCGCACCGGCGCCGGCGCTGTGTTCCTTATTGGCGCCGCTTCTTGTCCGTCCCGCAGTGGGCTTTTTGTCGGCGTTCATCTCGATTACTTGCGTCGACGGCCCCGCGTAGCTGCCGGCGCCAAATTCTTTAGCAAGCCGCAGGTGGCCTATGTCGTCTGGGCGGTAGCCGATCAGCGGCGCGCAGTAGCTGTCCAGGAGAACGGCGTCAAAGCCAAGCAATATCCTATTCGACACTACGGGGTTTCCGCCTTCCTCAAAATCGAGATCGCCGCAAATGCTGTCGACAATGTGGAGCTGCGGCTTGACGACAGTGGCGAGCGCGGCTATGGGCCTGTCGAGCCCCGCCGAATGGTAGCGCCGCTTTTCGCTGTCCGGAATAAGCCCCTTCATGTTTTTGAGGCAGCATGTCATGCCTGTCTGGCAATGCCCTTTGAGCACGGGGACGTTTATTATAAAATCAGCACTTACGGCGCTTTCGCATATCTTCATGCCTTCCAAATAGGGGTTTTTTACTGATACTGCCTTATCATGTTTAGTATCGACAAGCGTTACGCCGTATTTTTTTGCCAGCGCCGCATAGCCGCAGGCCTCGAACGCGCGCGCTGTATCAGCCCCTACCCAAGAACCCTCGGCGATTGTAATGTCATCGACGCCGCACGCGCGCAGGTAGCGGACGGCGCCTTCCACGATCTCCGGGTGCGTCGTGGCGCCGCCGCTCGCCGGGCGTGCGACTACCAGGTTGGGTTTGATGGTCACGCGAAGCCCGGGCCGAAGCAGCGAAGCCACATCGGCCCTGCGCATCAGTTCCTCCGCCATGCCAGCAGGATCGTTACCGTAGTTAATATATATACTCATAATATATTTGTAACCGTTGTATACATAAAAGTCAATAAAGAATATAATATGCGTGATTTATGTACACGATATATAAGCGGCAAATCAACCATACAAAACAGCCGCATTTATGATCAACCAATGCTTTATTTTCTATCAATGCGCTGTAAGGTGCGAATTTTCCGTCGATTCATGAAAGGGGTGGCTTGGCAGCATGAAAAACGAAAAAGAACTTAAGCAGATTTACGATTGGGCCGAAAATGAAATGAAGGACCTGATGGACATGTATATTAAGCACGCGTACGATCCGGAGGGCGGCTTCTACGGCGAAGTGACACGCGAGCTAGTTCCTATCAAGGACGCCGACCGCGCGATTGTGCTTAACGCGAGGCTGCTATGGACGTTTGCCAGCGCCTACAGGGTGATGAAAGATCCGCGCTACCTCGACATGGCGAATCACGCGAAAGCTTACATCCAGAAATATTTCATCGACCCCGAGTACGGCGGCTCGTATTGGCACGTCCATGCGGACGGATCGCCTGCGGACGAGACAAAATATCCCTACGGCATTTCGTTCATCATCTACGGGGGCGCCGAACTGGCGCGCGCGAGCGGGGACAAGGACGCCGCAGCTATGGCGCGCAAGATGTACGACGATCTGGAGAAGTACGCGCTGGACAAGGTCTACGGCGGCTATTTTGAGGCGTTCACGCGCGACTGGAAGCGGCGCGACGTAAGCTTTAACATTCGCGACCTCTCCATGGGCTCGAAGGCGCTCAACACCCACCTGCACCTGATAGAGAGCTACACAAATCTGATGCGTGTGGACGACGACCCACTGGTGCGAGAGAAGGTGGGCTCGCTCATCGACATCATGACGACCAAGCTTTTAGACCTGGAGCATTTCCACTACAAGCCGTACATGCTGGACGACTGGGGCGCGACGGACACGCTGTTCTCATATGGGCACGACATAGAGGGGGCGTGGCTATTGACCGAGGCGCTGGAGGCGTACGGCGACGAAGAGCTGTTCGAGCGGCACAAGGATACGTCCGTGCGCATCGCCGCAGCATGTGAGGCGGGCCTCAACCCGGAGACGGGCGGCATATACTATGAAGGCAATGAAAACGGGCCCCACAACCTGGAGATGTCGCACTGGGTGCAGGCGGAGGCGGTGATCGGCTTCATCAACGCGTACCAGTTGACGGACGACGACCGCTACCTAAAATTGGCGCAAGACATCATACAGTATATTAAGGACTATATTTCAGACCGCGAGGGCGGCGTGTTCCGCGAATGGCTGTTCCGGGCGGACGTCAGCGCGCACAAGCACCCGAACATTTTGCGCGTCAACAAGTGGAAGGAGCCGTACCACAACGGGCGCATGTGCCTGGAGCTGATCGAGCGCATCAATAGGATTCTGGCGGGCGCGTAAAATAATATGGCCGATTGCAATACACGTAAATGGACTTTCGCATTAGGCTATGGCGATATACGATTTATTTTGAAGGGGGGGCGCTGGAATGCCCGGATATAGGAACAAGCTCAGGGTGGGCATTATCGGGTGCGGGTTTATCACGAACTACACGCACGCCGGCACGCTTGAAAAAATGGACGACATAGACGTCGTGGCCGTGGCGGACCCTGTCGAGAAGAACCGAAATGCAATGGCCGCCCGCCTTGGCGCGCCCAACGCGTACGCTGATCACAGGGCGCTGTTCGACGCTGAAAAAGGGCTGGACGCCGTGATCATCGCCGTGCCGCCTGCGGCGCACGAGGGCATCGAGGAGGAGGCGATCGAGCGGGGCATCCATTTTATGGTCGAAAAACCCATGACGCTCGATATGGGGCGCGGCTGGAGGGTCGCCAAGGGCGCCGCCAATGCGGGCCTCGTGGCGGCTGCCAGCTTTCAGGACCGCTACATGGACATCACCGACCGCATGAAAGAAGAGATCGCCAGGACGGACATCGGGCAGATCCACGCCACTTGGGCGCAAAACGTGGCCGCCGCAGGCTGGTGGCGCAGTAAGGCGACCAGCGGCGGGCAGCTTTTCGAGCAGACCATACATTTGGTGGACATGGTGCGCTACCTGTTCGGGGAGTATGAGACGGTGTTCGCCATGAAGACGTCCGGAATAATAAAAGAATCTGATTTCGCGGACTTTGACATCGACGACAGCTCCACCGCCGTGTTCCGCATGAAGTCCGGCGCCACCGCCACGTTCTTCTCGGCGTGCTACCTGCTCTCCGGCGGCGTGTCCATCGAAAACGGCATGGTCGCGCTGGGGCGGCAGCGCTCGCTCGCATATTCGCTGCGCAAGCATCTGCGCGTCGTTACGCGCGGCGCCGACCTGCTCTACCGGCAGTTGAACGACTCCACGTTCGATTCCAACGCCGCCTTTTTTAAAGCCATACGCAGCGGCGACCTCGGCGCGGTGCGTTCGACATATGGCGACGGGCTGAAGTCACTGGAGGCATGCTTCGCCGCGAACAAATCAATGGATAGCGGCGCCCCTGTGAAAATATAGTTTCAATTTAAATTGCGAATGATATACGAAAAGGGCAACCTATATGGGTTGCCCTTTTTGAGCCTTGCTGCGGTGCGCCGAGGGCGTCGCACCCTACATTTATATTTTACATATAAACACTTTTACATAATAACGATGTTACCAGGACTTCATGTGCTCAATCAGTTCCGCGTAGCTGGTGGGTATAAACGGTAGCGCGTTCAGGTCGTCCAGAACCAGTTGCACCTTGGGCATCATCGAATCGGTCCAAGCGCTCCATTCTGATTCCAAATCGTCCATCGACGAGTTGATCATCAGCTCGATGGCCTTGGCCTTGACTTCCGCCACAAACATGCCCAGCGTGTCCTTATTCGGTGTGGAGCTGAACAGCATGTTGTAATCGACTTTCCCTACATGAGCGTTCTCCCAGTCCCAGCGCCAGCTCTTGTAGCCGTCCTCGCGGTCGACCAGCGGCACCGTCTCCCTGATGTACGCCAGTTCCGCCTCGGCCAGTTTCGGCCTGCCGTAGAAGCCCCTGGTGCCGGGATGCGGATCGACATAGTAGCCCAGTTCATTTTTCTCCCACATCACTTCCACCTTGCCGTCCGCCCCCACTATAAAGTCGATGTCCTCCAGCCCGTATAGGCGGAAGTTCATGCCCTCGTCCGTGAGCAGCCAGTTCCAGATGTCCAGGAACCGATCGAGCTGCTCGTCGGACATGGTGGCGCTCAGCGAATTCGCGCCCCAGTATGTCGGGGACTGCTTCTGCCAGAAGAAGTTGTCGTCGAAGGGCGAGGCGATCTTGGCGATCATGTAGCTCTTTTCCCTGTCGATGTCCGGGAACGCCTCCTTCATGCGGTTGCGCCCGTTTGTAAGGTTGCTGATGGTAGCGTGCTGGCCGGTCCCCACCATCTGCCCGGCATAATACATATCAATGTACATCGCGGAATTGGTGTCAACGATGTTGTCGTGCCAGATGATGCCCTCGTCGAACAGCCCCTTCGCAACCTTCAGTCCCTTTATGTACTCCTCTGTCGTGGGGTACCAGACGTACTCGCCGCCGATTTCTATGAAGAACGGCTCTTCGAAACCCCACTCATATGTGTTGGTCTGATAGATGCCGAACATGTCGGGGAAGTACCACTGTGGCGCAGACAGGCCAAATGTCTTGCCCTCGCCGTTGCCGCCGGGGTCTTGTTCAATACAGGCCCTGACCAGATCAATGAACTCCTGCCATGTATAGATGTCGTCTTCCTTGCGCATGCCCAGCGCCTCGGCCCAGTCGGCGCGGTATGTGATGCCCATGCACACCGTATAGTCGGCGGAGGCCATGTCGCGCATGGCCGGAAGGGCGTACACATCGCCGTTGCGGGTGAACAGTTTAGTCGCTATGCCCGAGTCCAGCATGTCTTTTAACGCGGGGTAGTTGCTTAAATCGCTGGGCACGGGCCGGAACACCTCGCTGTCCACCCAGTTGCACCACTCGTTAAAAATGTTCTCGTTCAAGTCCAGCCACAAGATATCGGGCAGATCGCCGGACGCTACCCAGATGCGCGTCTTCTCCATATGTTCGCCCAAGGACATCTGGATGTATTGCATGTCCACTTGGAATTTTTCAGAGAAGAAGTCGTACAGTGGGTTGTCAACAAGTTGCTCCGCGTTGCTGATGTTGTGCGACAGCGTCACGCGCGTTGAGTATTCGCCCGATGCTGCCGGCTCTTCGGCTGCGGCGGCGGCTGCCGTCGTTGCCGGGGCTGCCGTCGTCGCAGCCTCCGCAGCGGCCGCCGTTGTAGCGGCGGCGGTCGTCGCCGCGCCACCGCCGGACTGGCCGCAGCCCGCTAGTGCGGACGCCATCATAAACACCAGCGCAATCGCCAGGGCCAGGGCTTTCGAATTCTTTTTAATCATGTTACCCTCCTTTTCAATTGGAACGATTGGAATAAATGGTTCTGGTATATTTGAGCCAAATGTGTGCTTCAAATTAAGACCCGGACAGCCAAAGGCCGCCTGTCCGCTTCTATTGTCTCCGCAGATTGTTGGGCGGCGTGCAGGTCACCCCTTCACGGCGCCTATGGCCAGCCCCTGTACGAAATATTTTTGCATAAATGGGTACGCGCACATGACCGGGATGATAGTAAAAGTTATACTCGCCATTTTAACGCCGTCCGTAAACGGGACGATGCCTGCTTCTTGGAATCTGGAGCCCAGGTTGGTCGTGCCCGCCGTTTGTATGATGCCGCGCAGTACCAACTGGAGCGGCTGCTTGTATGGGGACTTGATGAACAGCATGCCGTTCCACCATTCGTTCCAGCGTTCCACGCCGTAATACAGCATGAACGTCACGACCATGGGCAGGGCCAGCGGCAGGATGATGCGGAAGAGTATAAGCATGTCCGAGGCGCCGTCGATGCGGGCGGACTCCTCCAGCTCCTCGGGCAGCGCCGCGAAGTACTTGCGCATGACTGTCATATACATGATGGAGATGCCGGTCGGCAATATCATGCTCAATATGTTGTCCATAAGGCCCATGTCGCGTATCAGCAAGTAAAACGGGATCAAGCCGCCGCTGAAATACATGGTGAAAATAACGGCCAGGACTACGAACTTTTTGCCCGGCACGTCTTTGTTCAGGCAGTACGCCATCAGCACCGTCAGAAAAATGTTGTAGCAGACGCCCACCAGCGTAATAATAGCAGTGTTGCGCAGGCCCGCAAACAGTATCCTGGACTCGAAGACGATTTTATATGAGTCCAAAGTGAAATTTTTCGGGAAAAGCATGAAAGGCGTTTTTACATAGTCGGCCTGCGGCGTAAATGATATCAGCACGGAGTTATAAAAAGGGTATATGATAACTATTGCCAATAGAACCGTAAACACGAAGTTCACGTAGTCAAACGCCGTGTTCTTGTGTAGCTTGCCCCGCTTCGCGTCAACCCGAGCTGTCATACGCTTCACCTCCCTTAACATTTTACATTTAATGCAAAAACAATATACATAATATAATCCAATGTCGTTGGGCGCGTTGTCCTCAACACGCCGCCCGCGCCGCCTGGCACATCATCACAATATACCGGTTTGGCCTATGCGCTGGCTGAGCCAATTTGCCGACAACAGCAGCACACAGTTCGTAATACCCTTGAACAGCCCGACCGACGTGCTGAGGCCGAAGTTGGCGGGGCGCTGGAATGTTATTCGGTATATGTAAGTGTCGATGATGTCTGCCACAGCGTACACCGAAGGGTTGTAAATGTTGAGTATCTGCTCGAAGCCCGCGTCCATGATGTGGCCGATCCTCAGAATCAGGGTGACTACTACGATCATGGAGATGCCCGGTAAGGTGATATAGCGCATCTTGTGCCACCGGTTGGCGCCGTCGATGACCGCCGCCTCGTACAGGGTGGGGTCGATGGCTGTAATGGCGGCAAGATAGAGGATGCAGCTCCAGCCCGATTCCTTCCATGTGAGCACGATGACGAGCAGTTGCCTGAAAGTGTCCTTGTTGGTCAAAAAATGCACGCGCTCGAACCCCAGTACGTTAAGCAGGTTGTTGATCGCGCCGGCGCTGGCCAGCATATTCAGAACCATGCCGGACACGATTACCCATGACAGGAAGTGGGGGAACGTATAGATTGTCTGAACCGTGCGCTTGTATTTATGCACCCGTATCTCGTTTAGCAAAATAGCCAGCACGACGGGGAACGGGAAGAACACGAGTATTTGCAAATAGGCGATGATCAGTGTGTTGATGACCGCCTGCCAAAAGTCCCCGTCCAAGAACAGCAGCCTGAAATTATCGAGGCCGACCCACGGGCTGCCCGTGATGCCCATGTTGAACGCGTACTTCTTGAATGCGAGCTGTATGCCGTAAATCGGGATATAGCGGAAAATCGCGAAGAACAGGACGCCGGGCAACAGCATCAAATAAATATGTTTGCTGCGCCAAATGCGCTGGCCGAGCTTTTTCCAATTGTATGGCTGTTTGTCAATTGAACGCTGCCTCTTGGGCGCAAGGGCCGTTTGTCCGCTCATTCATTCATCCCCCCTTTCCATTTATACATTTGCATATGAGTTGCAATATAAATTAATCCTTATGATGCCGGACGCATGATGTGCAGGTGTGCCGGAGCTACGCGGACGCACGATGTGCGTCCCTACGGGGCGCCGTATCCGCGCCCACGCCACCGCCCCGTAGGGCGCGGCGCCCGCTGCCCACGCCACCGCCCCGTAGGGCGCGATGTCCTCATCGCGCCGCATCCGCGCCCGCGCCCAGCATTTGCTGCGCGGCCAGTACCAGGAACATATAGTTCGACGAACCGCCGCCCAGCACGTACTCCACCTGCTGCCACAGGTACGGGAACACCAAAAGCTCCGGGTAGTCGGGGCGTATCAGGGCGGTGCCGGATACGACGCCGCCGGGGATGAACGACCAGTCGGCGCGGTTCAGGCCGTAAGCGACGGTCACGTTATTCGCGCCGACGCCCGATGCGAACGACATCCTGTCCGTGCCCGGGTGGCAGCCCAGGATGAAGTTCAGCGCGTCGTAGACCAGGTCGGGGCCGAACACGTCCGGGTACGCTTTGTGCAGATAGTAGTATTGGAAGCCCAGCCGCTGGATGATCCAGCCCGCGCCCCATATGTACGGTCGGTAGGGGATGCCGAACGGCGTCTCCGCGCTCTGCTTGGCGAGCGACTCTTTAAGCGCCGGCAGCGCCCCCCGGATGGCCGCCGACAGGCCGGCGTCGCCAATCGCCTTGTCCGCGCGCCCGATAAACCAACCCACATTCTCGATGGCGCCGGGTATGAAATCGACCTGTGAGAGTATATAATCCTTGTATTGGTCTTCGCCCGTGGCGAGCAGCAGCTCCGTCGCCGCGTGCAGCTTCGCCGCTTTGGCGCGGTCCGTCATGTCGGCGACCTTGTACAGGCGCGTGTCGCGTGTGATGTCCGTGACCGCGAACAGCTCGCGCGCGGCGGCCAGCGACTTGCCAGCTAGCTCGTCGTTGAAGCCCTTCAGCGCACGGTACACGCACGCCAACTGGGCCGCAGCCGTCAGCTCGGCCGGCGGGTTCTCCTCCGTGAACACCCATCGGTCGTCCTCGTTGCCCATCACATTGTCCGTCATGGCCGACGTGTCGCCCAACAGCACGTACTGGCGCAGCGTCCTGTTGATGATGCCCCGGTAGGGCCGCCCCAGCGCCTCGTACGCGCCCACCACGGACAGCGCGCCGTGCTCAATCTGCTGGAGGATGTCGTTCTTGCCGTCGGGCTGGTGTATCTCGACGATGCGCGTCTCCTGGTCGATGGCTGTCTCGTCGTAGTCGACGCCGAACGCCTCGTACGCCATGGCGAGGATATATATCTCGCCCGCCTGCGAGCCGAGGCGCAGATCGTCGTCGCCCGCGTCGTGCCAGCCGCCGATGTTGAGGCCGGGGACGACGTCGCCCGACTTGTACTTGGTCAGCGTGGACGAGCCTTGCGCGTAGCCGTCGATGTGATTGAAGTTCAGTGGCGCCATCTGGGCGTCGTCCATGTGGCACAGGTCGTGCCATACGCGGTACTTCTCGTTGACGCGCATGTGGCACATCTGCACGGGCAGGAAGTATTCGAGTACCGGCTGCCACACGCCCCGATCGTAGACGTCGTCCGCGATGCGGAAGATGGAGGATTCCGCCTGCCCATAGCGGACTTTGTACAGGCCTTCGTCCTTGACGCCCGTAAAGTCGAACTTTACGTAGTTGTAGCGGAGGAACTGACCCCATTCCTGGCCGTCCGCCGTGAAGACCTCCTCGTCGCCGGTCTCCGTCACTTTAAACAGCGACGGCTTTTCGCGCCCGGTGACGCGTTTGTCCAGCTCGATGATCGCCACCTTGGGCTGGCCGCTGTGGTAGCCCACCTGCGACGTCTGTACGATGGGCCCATATGTCCAGCCGTCGATCACACTGGGGGTTATGACCCACTCGATGGCGTTCGCCGTGGCCCCGGCGGGTATTTCGCTGCTGACGACGAACCAGCCGTTGTTGTGGTTCATGCGGCCGTCGTAGAGCTTTAGCTCTGTGCCCACGCTTTTGGACTCGATGGTGAAGCGGCTGTACGGGTCGTCCGGGCGCACCGTGAAGCGCTTGCCGACGGCGTAGGGCGCCGCGATGATGTCGTCCGCAATAATGGGGTTATAGCCCTTGTTGTCGCCGGAGAGGTGTTTTATGTCTGTCTTCACCTCGGAATTGCGCGACTCCTCCGTGCTGTAATCGCCGTTGTAGAGGTAGTTGGGCGTGAGCGATATGGTCGGGCCGTTGGGCTGTTCGGGGAAGATGCCCTGCTTTTTGTCCATGATCCAGGGCTTGCCGAACAGCGTACCGGGGAACAGCTCCATGTTGAAGCAGACTTTGCCCTGGAAGCGCTCTGGGATCGGCTGGTCCAGATCGGCAGTGACGACGATGTCCGGGCCCCGGCCCTTGGCGGTTATCTTGTAACTCAAACGGAAATCCGGGTATATCATCGGGTTGAAGCCGCTGAGGTGCTTCGATTCATCGGGGAAGCTCAACCACGTGGTCACGGTGTTTGCCGAGGCGTCCACCTCGCGTTTGTCGCGCTTGGGTATGGGCTGCCACTGGCCGGGCGTCTGCTCGAAGCGCAGCTCGCCGTTGGTCGCGACGCGCTGCCCGTGCATGAGGATGCTGACGCCGGACTGGTGCCCCTCCGGGTAAAAATCGTCGAACGCCATTACGTCCACGCCCTGGTTCTGAAAATAGCCGGTAGACTCGTTCAGCAAAAACCCGTTCAAAAGACCGGCCTTGCCGGCGCCGTCATTAGTTTTGCTCATTTAAGTCCCCTTTCAAATAATATTGTTCCCCAGACCATTTACATATGACAAACAACAAAACAACATAGGTTTTTTGGACTGGGGTCTGTAGATATTTACAGTATGTATAACACAAATGTAAATAAAACACAACAAAATAGTCGTTTGTATAATAATCAATTAACCCAATATTATATTATGGCAGGGCGCGGGCGGTCGAGGGCGACCGTCCCTACGATATGGCTGCAATATGACGTTCTTTTGTATGGTCGGCCGCCCCAGCCGTCTGCGTACCAACCGCCCATATCCTCATCTTCCGCCTCCGCGACTCCTGCACTCTGGATGTTCCGTATTGTTCGATTGTTTTATCTTTGGCGTTTGTTATAATATATTAAATAAAAAACCGAGCTGCGGGCGGGCCGCCCGAAGCCGGAGGAGGGCGCTAACATTGGGGATGGAGATAATGGAACTTGCGGGCACACTGTCAAAATATGCCGACACAATGATTGATGAAGCTAAAAAAACGGACTGGCAGGCGCTGGCGCGGATTGTCGATATGTTTTTGGGCGTCAAGAGGGCGGGCGGCGCCATTTTTACGGCGGGGAACGGCGGGAGCCACGCGACGGCCTCGCACATGGCGAACGATTTTATCAAAGGCTGCCGCGCGCACAACCGCACGGCGTTCCGCGTCGAATGCCTGGGCGACGCGAACGCCATTATCACATGCCTGGCCAACGATTTCAGCTATGACGACGTGTACGCCATCATGCTGCAGACAAAGGGCCGCCCGGGCGATGTGCTGGCATACTACAGCGGAAGCGGCAACTCGCCCAACCTCGTCAACGCCGCGAAAGCCGCCCGTGAGATGGGCATAGTGACTGTCGGCTTTTTGGGCAGGGACGGCGGCGCGTTGAAGGATTTGAGCGATTACTATGTCATCGCCCCGTCCGACTCTATGGAGCGGATCGAGGACATCCATATGATGTACGAGCACAACATGGTTTGCGCCATTCGCGCCGCCCTGGAGGATGAATGGGGGATGGAGATCGTGCGCCGCCCGCTATCTCGGTGCAGCATAAACGCAGGGGCGAGCGCCGGAACGAGCGAAGGCGCAGGCGCCGATACGAGCGCAGGCGCGGGCGCAAGCAACAATGCTGGCGCCTGCACCGATGCCGGCACTGCGTTCAAGTACGCGCTGTTCGACTTTGACGGCACGTTGAGCCTCATCCGCGAGGGCTGGCAGGAGATTATGATCCCATATTTTATAGAAGTGCTGCGCGAAACGCCGCAGGCGGAGGACGTCGGCGCCATCGAAGCGCTCGTCACGGAGTTCGTCGACCGGCTGACCGGCAAGCAGACAATATTCCAGTGCATCAGGCTCGACGAGGAAGTTGTCAAGCGCGGGGGGCAAAAAATCGAGCCCGGCCTTTACAAAGACGAATATTTGCGACGCCTGAACATACATATAAAAAACCGTATCGAAGAACTACGCGGCGGCTGCGACCCGCAGGGCTACCTGGTGCCGGGCAGCGTCGAGCTTTTGGAGCGGCTCGCCTCCGAGGGTTGGAACCTGTATTGCGCCAGCGGCACGGACGAAGTGGACGTGCTGGTTGAAGCTAAGCTCTTGGGGATGGACAAATATTTTGGCGAACATATTTACGGCGCGCACGCGTATATGACAGAATGCTCCAAGGAGATGGTCATCCGCGAAATCATAGCAGAGAACGGGCTGACCGGCGCGGAGCTGGTGGCTTTCGGCGACGGGTTCGTGGAGATCGAATTGGTGGCAGGGATCGGCGGCTACACCGTCGGCGTCGCCACCGACGAGGTGCGCCGCAAGGGCGTCAACCTGCGTAAGCGCGGGCGTCTACTCGAAGCGGGCGCGGATGTGATCATCCCCGACTTTGGCGGCGCAGCCGAAGCCAGGGAGCTGGTGGAATTTTTACTTGGCGTCTAACGGGCAATACGCGGCCGCCGCATATTACATTGTGTCGGCACGACCGCTGTCCATTGCGTTACAACCGGTGCAGCCGCCCATAATGTTATGATCGGCACAACCATTGTAGGGGCGAACAGTGTTCGCCCGCGATTTTATTATTTCTATTTTATATTGAAAGGGGCTAGGTGATGCCATATCCTTTATTTGACAGGTCTCGGTTGAATATTAAGCCGCTGGCCGAACGGGCGCACGATTTGGACTTGGGTATCCTCATCGGGCTTGACGAGCCGCTGGGACACTTTGAGGACCCGGGGATCGAGCCGCTGGCGCGGGCCGTCCTTTCGGCGCGCGAAAACAATGCCTCGGCCATACTGATGTATGGGGCGCACGTCATCCGCTCGGGCTGCGCGCTTCACATGATCGAGATGATGGAGCGCGGGCAGTTGACCATGCTAGCCACCAACGGGGCGGGTTCCATCCACGATTTTGAACTGTCGCTTGTCGGTGCGACCTGCGAGAGCGTCGCACGCTACATCAGCGAGGGGCAGTTCGGGCTGTGGCACGAGTCTGGGATCATCAACGATATTATCAAGGAAGGCGCGGCGGAGGGGCTGGGCTGGGGCGAGGCGCTGGGGCGTTATATATGGGAGAATAACCTGCCCAACCGCGATTCGAGCGTGCTGGCGGCGGGCTACCGCCTCGGCATCCCCGTGACGGTGCATGTGGGCGTCGGGAACGACATCATCCACGAGCACCCCAACTGCGACGGCGCGGCGATGGGCGCGGCCTCGTACACCGATTTCCTTATCTACACCCAGGAAATCACCAACCTGGAGGGCGGCGTTTTCTTGAATTTCGGGTCGGCGGTCACCGGCCCCGAGGTCTACCTGAAGGCCCTCTCCATGGCGAGGAACGTCGCGGCGCAGGACGGGCGCGAAATTTGCCATTTTACGACCGCTGTACTCGACTTGCAACCGATAGGCGGCTACGCGCCGGGCATCGACCCGCCCAAGAGCAACCCGCACTATTACTTCCGCCCGTGGAAGACGATTTTGGCCCGCACCGTGGCCGACGGCGGGAAGAGCTACCTTGTATGCGGTGAGCACAGCTTGACGCTGCCGCACCTGGCGCGAAAGGTATGGGAGCTGCAGCCATAGGGCGGCCATTGCCCGCCCGCCTGCACACATATAACCGCTAACCGCAATATCAAATTTATATCGGAGATTGGCCAAATGGATGTATTGGACACAATAAATGTCGGCAACATAATAGGTATATTAGATCACGTCGGCGAATGCGACGTCACGGTGTTCGGCGATTTCGCGCTGGACAAATACCTGTACATCGACCCGGCCCGGGACGAAATCTCCGTCGAAACGGGCCTGCCCGCGTACCAGGTGGACAGCAAGGCTGTGTTCGGGGGGGCGGCGGGGACTATTGTCAACAACCTCCGCGCACTGGGCGCAAGGGTGCGCTGCGTGGGGCTGATCGGTACGGACGGGGAAGGCTATGATCTGATGGGCTGCCTCGCGCGGATCGGCGCGGACACTTCGCTCATGATACAGTCGGATATGATTCAGACTTATGTATATATGAAGCCGATGCGGCTGTCGCCCGGCGGGGCGTATGTGGAGTCGAACCGCTTCGACTTCCGCAATTTCAAAAAGACGCCCCGGGAATTGGAAGACAGGCTGTTTGAGAACCTGGAAGCGGCGCTGGCGGCGTCGCAGGGCGTCGTGATATGCGACCAGTACTTGGAATCCGACAACGCGGCAATCACGTCGCGCATACGCGGGGCGCTGGCCGGCATCGCCGCGCGGCACGCGGGCAAGCCGTTCTTTGCGGACTCGCGCGGCTTTACCGGCAGCTACCGTGGCGTGATAATCAAGTGCAACAGGTCCGAGCTGGACGACGCCGTAAAAATAATGAGCGGAATGCCCACCACGGTGGGTAGTTTGCCTACCGTGGTAGGTAATTTACCCACCACGGCAGGTAGTACGCCTACCAAAGCAGGTAGTTCGCCCGCCACGGCGGGTGGACCGCAAACCCCTGTAGTGGCTAATGGATTGCAAGCAGCGCCAAAAGTAGGCGCGCCGCTATCCTCGGCGATGACAGGCGAACCGCTTAGCTCGTTGGATGATATGCTCACTGCGGCAGGCGAACTGCTGGCCGCCAACGGGAAAGCGGTGGTGGTCACCGCTGGCGCGGAGGGCGCTTATGTGTTCGAGGGCGGCGCCACGGCAGTCCATGTCCCGCCGTTCCCGGTGAAAGGTCCGCTGGACATCACAGGCGCGGGCGACGCGACGAATGCGGGTTCGATAATCGGGTTAGTGTCGGGACTGTCGTTGCAGGAGTCTGTATATCTGGGCGGCTGCGTGTCATCGATCACCATACAGCAGTTGGGCGTCACGGGCACCGCAACCGTGGAACAGGTAAAGCGCCGCCTGGCCGGGCAAGACGGGCTGAAATACATAAAATAACGTATTATCACATATATAGAGGCAGTTGGAGCGTAACATTGATATGGTTGATTACGTCATTCTTATAAACCCTGGGCACAATAGGGTCTATTATAAGTCGGCGCCGGCTCTGGCCGTTTCCGAACTGTCCCTGGTGGCTTCACTTGGGATTTCCGCGCGCCTGTTGAAAGTCGGCAAAAGGACAATCGAGGGGGTAGAGTACCTGGCCATTACCGTGGGCTCGCGGCTTACGCTCAGCGACGTCGCGGTTTTGTCCAACCTTTCGTTTGTGTTCGCGCTATATGAAATAGTAGAGATAAATTACACCGAGTACCTAAAACCCAGATGGGTAGCGCGCGAAACATTTGTCGACGAGAGCCTGAGCGCCATTTTAAAATACACCGGGAAGACCAACGAACTTTTTACAAGGATGATGATTAACGTCGCATTTTGTTCGCTGGAAAACGCGCAGGCTTCGCAACCCGTAAAGCTGCTGGACCCAGTAGCCGGGAAGGGCACCACCTTGTTCGAAGGCCTCGTCCGGGGCTTCGACGTCTACGGCGTGGAGGTGGGCGGGGACGCGGCGGCCGAGGCGTACCGCTATCTCAGAAAATTCCTGGAAACAGAAAAACGCAAGCACAAAACCGACATACATAAAATATCCGGCCCGAACAAATCTTTTATGTCGACCAGATACTCTATCGACATAGCAGGGGCGAATGATGTATCTGCGGACGGATATGCCAGGCGCTTTGAAATAATAACCGGGAACTCCGTGCACGCGGGGACATACTTCAAAAAGGGCTTCTTCGACATTATAGTCGGCGACCTGCCGTATGGCGTGCAGCACGGAAACGTGACTAACCAGAAGCAGTCGTCGCAGACGAGGAACCCCTCCGAGCTGCTGGAAGCCTGCCTGCCCGCCTGGGTGGGCGCACTGAGGCCGGGCGGTGCGGTGGTGCTGGCGTGGAACACGCATGTGCTGCCAAGGCCGGGGATGGAGCAACTGATATCGGGCGCAGGGCTGCGCGTACTGAGCGGCCCAGCCTACGAAAAATTCGCCCACAGGGTAGACCAGGCGATAATGAGGGACATTGTGGTGGCTGTAAAATAGAGGATGGTAGCAAAGCTAGACGTAAACAATGGCATAAGGTACAAAACGGGGGTTCATAGATGGTCAAAAAAATTATTGCATCAATCATTATTACAAATCTACTGTTGGCCTCATCGCCAGTCGCGCACGGCAAGGCTACGACATGGACCATGTCATCCGATTGGGCGCACGAGGAGCTTATGATGGCCGACAGCTTCGGCTTGATACCATATAGTTTGTTTGGTCAGGACTTCACAAGGCCCATAACCCGGGCGGAGTTTGCCGCAGTCACCGTCAGGCTGCACGACGAGTACACGGGGGCCCGCATTTTGCCCCCCGCGAGCGTGGGCGCGGTGTTCAGCGATACGGAGGACATCGACGTCCTGATCGCGTATCACTTAGGCATAGTCAACGGCATGGGCGACGGCATATTCGATCCGGACGGCAGGCTCACCAGGGAACAGATGGCGACCATGTTGTGGCGGACGCTGTTGATACTCGATCCCGAGGCGGGGGACAGCATCCGGGGCGCGCCCAGCTATGCTGACGAGGGGTTGATTTCAACGTGGGCGAAAGAGTCCGTGCTCAATATGGGCGAGTTGGGTTTCGTAAAAGGGATGGGCGACGGGCAGTTCGCCCCCGGTGGTACGGCCACATGCGAGCAGGCGGTGATAATCGCATTGCGGATATTTGCGAACTATTCGGCGTCGGAATAAATACGGCTTCGGAATAAACACGGTTCTGGAATAAATACGGCGTAAATAAATACAGGTCAGATCGCGAATATCCCGGCGGCCACGAGGAGCAGCGCGAAGAACACGCCCATACAGACGCATATCGCGCGAAAGCCCGCATCCAGCGCACGAATGCGTTTTAACAGCGGGCTTTTATTTACGAAATATTTATATATGAAAAAACCCGCGAAGCCGCTTGCGGCAAAGAACGCCACTTTTTGCAAGTATCCGGCTGCGTCCACGCTGACCTTTACATTGAACAGGAACTCTATAATATACTCTCCGAATATACCGCCGACAAAACACAGCGCCCCCAACGCGAGGATGGCTACCTGCTTACTCATGTCGACCTTATCCTCCGAAGTTGCAATAACACTGGAAGCGCCGCCCACAGCACCGATCTTGGCACTGCTGCCGTCTGCAATACCGCCGCCGCTCGCAGCCCCACCGCCGTCCGCAGCCCCGCTTGCGGCTCCGCCGCCGCCTACAACCCTGCCGCCGCCTCTAAAAAGTATCGCCGAATACTTAATAAATGAAATAATAGTGCCCAGGTTGATGAACAACAAGGACGCGCTAACTGCGGGGCTGGTGTCGGACATGATGAAATATTTCGATATGCTCCCGTTGAACAGGGGCGCGCCCGTGATGCCCAGGATCGCCATAATGGTCGCGGCGCCGACCAGCGGGAAGCGCCTCAAAACCCCTCGGATGCTGTTGACGTCCCGTGTCCCGTACGCCTGTACAATCACCCCCGCGCTCAAAAAAAGCGCCGACTTGAACAGCGCGTGGTTTATCGAATGGTACAGCCCGCCGACATAAGAATAGACGGCGCCCATGTTCAGGCCCGCTATTATCATGCCGACTTGCGAGACCGTATGGTACGCGAGTATCAGTTTTATATCCGTCTGCAGCACCGCGAATATAAAACCAACAATCCCTGTAATGATGCCGACGACGAGGAAGAACCTGCCGACGTCAATCTCCCCGAATATCGATCGGAAGCGCATGAACAGGTACACGCCGCTCTTTATGTGGATGCCGGACAGCAGCGCGGAAACGGCGGGCGGCGCGCCCGGGGTCCCGTGCGCCCTGGGGAGCCAGCTGTGCAGCGGCACAATAGCGCATTTAAAGCCCACCGCCGTCATGACCAGCGCGAACGGTAAAATTTGCGATTGCGCGTCCATAGCGCTAAGCGCGCTGGCGGCGGCGTCCATGTCCAGGACGCCCGTCAGCTTGTATATATAGCCAACGCCGAAAAGGTAAAACTGCATGGCCACTATGCTCGCCATCAAATAGAGCATGCCATCATACATCGAGCGGGTGTCGCGGTTGAACATGATGAGTATGGAAACGGCGACAGTCGAGACTTCCAGCAAAACAAACGCGTTGAACAGATCGCGCGTCAAAAATGTGCCGATGAGCAGCCCCTCCCATATAAACAGCAGCAGCCAAAACAACTTGCCGCCTTTTTCGTTGAGGCTGTAGATTGTAGCGATCAAAAAAATAAAGGCGGTGAGGGCGATGAAAACAGACGAGAGCGTGTCCGCCCGGAGGGATATGCCCAACGCGCCGTCGTACCCGCCCAGGTGCGTGACAATGTCGCCCCCCTTGCAAAGGAAAAAGAGGTATGCGGCAAAGCCGGTCAGCGCCGCCTGCGCCGCTGCGGCGATCACCCTGGCCGCCCTCGCGGTTGAAAAAACGTACAGGAAAACCGCCGTCAATATAGGAACAATGACAAAATAAGCCAGCATGGTTATTGCTGCCCCGCGCTTTTATTTTTCAGGATGTCCCAATCTGTCGCCTTGAACTGCCGGCACAGCGATATCAACATCGTCAGGTTGACCGCCGTAAGCGCGACGCCTATGACGATGGCCGTAATGACCAGCGCCTGCGGCAGGGGGTCGGCGGGGTTGGCCGGGCTCTGCCCGATCGGCGGCATGGCGCCGGCCGAATAGCCGATGCTCAATAGGAACATCACGGCGGACGCCTCAATCACCGATATCGACACGATGGACTTTATGGCGCCCTTACCGGTAATCAGGCCGAAAAAGCCGACAAAGAACACGATTATGGCGATAATCTCCACTGCTTCCGGGGGCATTGTCAACCTATCTCCTTTCGAACGCTATGTAGCGGTAAAATATGATACTGAACCCGCAGGCTACCTTCATCCCTATCAACGTGTTCATCGTTATGAGGTAAAACGTCCTCAAGTGCGCATAATGCACATATGTGCCGAGCAGGATGAAAAACAGCGCCAACAGCACGATGGCCGCGAATGTCATCTTCTCCAGTATCAGCACCTTTTTGTAATGGACGTCGTTGATATTGTGGATCAGATACCTGCATACCAAAAACGAAGCGATAGCCACGCCGCCCTGGAAGCCGCCGCCGGGCGACATATGGCCATTTAAGATCAAGTAAAGGGCAAACAATAGGATGACGGGGCAGACCATGCGGATTGTGTATATGGCGACGCTGTCCGATTTGTTGATGCCCCCAAGATGCTCGTCCGCCGCCGTTTCGTTGTACCATGACATGTGCGAGACGGCTACTACGCCTACCAGGAGCATAAGTGCCTCGAACAGCGTGTCGTACATGCGGTAGCCCAAATAGATGGCCGTGACCGCATTTTCGCCGCCGACCTCCCCCATGAACCGCGCTAGGTACATGTCTTTTATGTATGCGTTTGCCGGGGACGCGGGGATGAAGCGGACAAAAAGCGCGAACAAAAGCGCGGTGAAGAGCAGCGGGGGGAGGTAGCGCTTCGCCGCCGCTAATGCCGTTGCTGCTGCCGAAGCCGACGCCGCTACTGCTGCCGATGCAGACGCTGACGCCCGCCTTTTGCCGGTGGGCGTAGCGGACGCGATGGGCGTGGCAAGTGCGTTTGGCGCGGCGGGTGTGGCGGGCGTAGCAGGAGCGTTGGGCGCGGCGGTCACGTTGGGCGCGGTGGATGCAAATGATGCGTTTGGCGCGTTGAGTGTGGCGGGTGCGTGGGGCGCGCTGCTGGCTGCATTGGATACGAGGACGAAGTATTTTTCGAAGCAGATGATCAGAAAAATCGTGGAAAAAGTGCTGACGGCGGCCTCGGCCATTGCGACGTCGGGCGCGCCCAACATCAAAAAGCAGATCGCAGATATCATGGAGAACACGCCAAGATAGACGATCATCCTAAATATCTTTCTCGCCCGGATGGCCAGTATGGCGCCCATAACCCACAATAACAACAGCACATATATCATTAACTAAATGCCCCCGTATATTATATGCTCCTGACAATATGCTCCCGACAATATGCCCCCGACTATATGCCCCCGTAGCCGTCGTCGTACTCGTCCTGCAGCCTGCTGTCGCTTATATACGCGGAACGGGCTATTATTTGGGCGGCCAGCGGGTTGAGGATCAGCAGCAGGGCGATGATGAGGGCAAGCTTCAGCGTAAAAAAACTTGCGCCGTGCTTAACGCCCAGCCCCGCAATCAGCGTGATCGCCCCCACCGTGTCGATCTTGGATGTGATCAGTATCCTCGGGTAAAACTCCTTGAACCGGAACAGCCCGACGACGCCGAACAGCATAAAGGCGGCGCCGATAATGATTATGATGTTCTCTAGTATTTCCATCGGCCCTACTTCCTCCCCTTCGTCCTGTCCAATAGGAAGAACGTAATAAAAATGACGCTGATGAACCCGAACAGGGTGTATATGATGGCAAAGTCAAGTAAATACGCAATGTTGTTGATCGACGCAAAAACGATGATAATGATCGTCAGTTTGGTCGATATCAGGCACATGCCCAAAAGCCTGTCCCAGACGGACGGCCCGGCGACGGTCCTGACGATGAACATGAGTAGGTACGCCATCATGATCCAAATTACATACATTAGCGGGCCCTTTCATACGTGTGCGTGAGTGCGTTAGCGCGTGTGCGTTTGGATGTGTATGTGTATGTTGTGCGTGTACGTGTGCGTGTGCGGATGTGCTTGTTTGTGCATTTGGGTAGGGGTGTGCGTGTGGGTTTGCGTTTGGCGGATTGTATATTATTAAATGTGTGTAGATGTTCTACTAGGGCGGCTGCTAGGGCCGCCCCCACAGGGAGCCGATTATACTTGCGGTTCTATTGCGGACGTTTTGCGGTCATATGTTATTACGGCCGGCGTATTTACGGCTGTCGCTTTTGCGGCTGGCGCTTCTGCGCCTTCAGTAGTTGCCGCTCCAGCTTCCCCTTGATTTCCCGCCCGGCGCCGTCCATGTCCGCAGGGCCGCCCGCCTTGTCCCTAAGCCACAAAACGGTGAGGCGATCGCCGCTCAGATCCAGCGTCAGCGTGCCCGGGGTGAGCGTTATCGAGTTCGCCAGCAGGACTTTCAAAAAATCGCTTTCGATGTCCGTCCCCACCGTCACAATGTCCGCCTTCGCGCCCACGACTATCAGCTTGATGGCGGCAAATCCGGCTATATATATTTGCCCCACCAAATAAAATACATACAGAAACAGCCTGCCAAAGTTGACGTCGGCGATTTTTTCCAAGGCGAGGAACCTGTGGCAGCAATACACGCACACGCTACTGATTACAATCCCCGCCGCAACCGACCATAAAGATATACTCTCTGTCAGAATGATCCAGACGACGGCGAACAGAGCGGCCAGGCAAACGGAATTAATGCTTAATTTGAATTTGAATATTCGCAACATGCCCCCTGTTGTTATTACTGACTATATATTATCACAACCTGCGTTGTTTTGCGGGTTGTTTTGTATAAATAATATAATTAGCCAAGTTGCCACTGCCGATATATTGTGGTACATTTTAAGGCAGACGATTGCATATATCAATATGAACCACGAAAGGGGATTAGCTATGTCAAAACGCAACTACTGCATGACTTACGACAAACCCGCAGAGGTGTGGAACGACGCCGTGCCGATGGGCAACGGCAGGCTTGGCGCCATGGTGTACGGGAACACCGGCGCCGAGCGCATCCAGCTCAACGAGGACAGCCTGTGGTACGGCGGGCCCATGGACCGCAACAACCGCGCGTCGAAGGCGAAGCTGGACCAGATACGCAAGCATGTGTTCGCGGGCGAGATCCGCGAGGCGGAGACCCTGATCGCCCAGTACCTGTGCGGCTCGCCGACGAGCATGCGGATGTATGAGCCCCTGGGGGAGCTGAACATCGCCCTGAACCGCCACACGCCGTTTGTCCATGGCTGGATGCCGGACAGCGTGGACATGGAGGACTACAGTTCAAGCCTCGACTTGATGACGGGCGTCCACACCATCGCCCATAAGGAAAAAGGCGTCGCGTACAAAAGGGAAATGTTCATCAGCTACCCCGCCCAGGTCATGTGCATCAAGCTCACGTCCGACAAGCCGGGGGCCATCAACCTGGACATCCTGCTGAACAGGAACCGCATATCGGACGAGAGGATACCCGACAACCGGCGCCCCGGTTTCTTCCGGCGCGGCGGCTCGTGGCCGGGGCTCCTGCTCGACGACATACACACCGTCGGCGGCGCCACGCTCATGTTCAAGGGGAATTCGGCGGGCACGCTGTTTTGCTGCGCCGTGCGCGCCGTGTCCGACGGCGCCGTGGAGGACCCGTACAGCCAGCTCTTTGTCCGGGGCGCGGGCGAGGTGACCCTCTATCTGGCAGCTACGACCTCGAACCGTGAGAGCGACCCCGAAGCTGCGGTCATGTCCATACTGGACGCTGCGGCGCGCGTGGGCTACGAGTCGCTCAAGGCGGAGCATATAGCCGACTTTGAGGCGCTGATGCGCCGCTGCGTGATAGACCTCGGGCCCGGCCCCGATCTCCCGCTGGATCAGCGGATTGAACTGGCGCGGGACGGCGCCTCCGATCCGGATCTGGCCGTGACGTACTTCACTTTTGGGCGCTACCTCATGGTGTCGGGCGGCAGGGAGAACTCGGCCGCGCTGAACCTTCAGGGCATCTGGAGCCACGACTTCATCCCGCCCTGGGACAGTAAGTACACCATTAATATCAACACGCAGATGAACTACTGGCCCGCCGAGACGACAGGCCTTGGGGACATCCACCAGTCGCTGTTCAACTTGGTAGAGGCCATGATACCCAATGGCCGCGAGACCGCTAAAATCATGTATGGCTGCCGGGGCACCATGTGCCACCACAACACGGATTTCTACGGGGACACCGCGCCGCAGGATGTGTTCATGGCGTCCACGCAATGGGTCATCGGCGGCGCCTGGCTGGCGTTGCATGCATGGGACCACTACCGCTTCACGCTTGACAAGGCTTTTCTGGCCAAATGGTACCCCATCCTGCGCGAGCACGCGCTGTTCTTCCTGGATTTCCTCGTGGACGACGGCGACGGTTACCTCGTGACGAACCCGTCCATATCCCCCGAGAACCGCTATGTGATGGACGACGGATTCGACACGCCCATCTGCACCGCGCCGACCATGGACAACCAGGTCATCAGGACACTGTTCGGCGCATGCGTGGAGGCGGCTGCAATTTTGGGGCTGGGCGACAGCGACGAGCTGACTGCGCAGTTCGCGGCGGCGAAAGACAGGCTGCCCAAGAATGCGATAGGCTCCAAGGGGCAACTGCTCGAATGGCGCGAGGAAGTGAAGGAGATGACTCCGGGCATGGGGCATATATCGCACCTCTGGGGTTCGTACCCGGGCGACGAAATCAACTGGAAGGATACCCCGGAGTTGCTGGCGGCTGTCGGGCGCTCGCTGGAGCTGCGCTGCGAGCATGGCGCTGGCAGGGGCGGCTGGCCGCTGGCGTGGTTCATCAACGAGTACGCGCGCCTCGGCGACGCCCAAAAGACGGGCGACGCCATCAGCCGCATGACGTCCAACTCCAGGTCGAGGGTCTTCTTCGGGTCCGGGAGGGTCTTCCAGATCGACGGTTTACTGGGGGCGACCGCAGGCATAGCGGAGGCGCTGTTGCAAAGCCACACAGGCGTTGTCGAGCTGCTTCCGGCGCTGCCGCCGGAGTGGAAGGACGGAAGCGCCAAAGGCCTGCGGGCCAGGGGCGGGCACTGCGTCGATATGGAATGGAAAGACGGCGCCCTGACCGGGGCCGTCATCACTGCGGGCGAAGGCGAGCTGGAGATCAGGGGCGCGGCGCGCGTCGTGAGCTGCGACGGCGCAAAAGTGGAGACACGGGCGACGGAGCACGGTTTCACGTTCGAGCGCCAACCGGGCAAAGTGTACCACATAGGCGCCTAGCGCGGCGTTTTATGAAAAAAACAAACCTTTGTGAAAAATTGTGCATTGTCACATAAATGCGCCCGAAATATAATGATATAAATTCACAAAGGTAGGTGATTAACTAGATGGCTGTATGTAGATACACGGGCGGCGCGGTCGCCCATGCGGCGACGCCTGCCGGGTGCGGGAGCGGAAGCGGAGGCAGGCGATGGAGCTGCAGTTTGCGCTTGCACGGGTATACGCGTTTGCTGGTCATGTCGGCGCTGACGCTGCTCGCGTTCGCGCTGGTTTTTGGGTTATTTGGCGCGGAACCGGCGAATGCTGCCGCCGGAAGCGCCGCCACCACAGCAGCGGACGGTGGCGGGGAGCGTTTTTCGCCGTTGTTCGCTGCGTCGCTCCGCAACACATTGCGTGAGTTCGACGAAAAAGAGCAGGGGATATTTTACGACAATGACGCCTCGGCTGTGACGGAATTCGCGGACACCAGGGACGACGCGGTCAGATTGGTTTCAGATGATCTGGCGCCGCCCAGCCTTGTCGGCGACGCGGAAACGGAACTTTACTTCAATATGCCGGGTATCCCGTCCGTCACGTCCGGCTACAGTTGCGGCGCCACGTGTGGCAGTACTTGCGGCAGTACGTGCGGATCGACGTGCGGGGCCACCTGCGGTTCTACATGCGGTTCGACATGCACGTCGACTTGCACGGCGACATGCGGCGCCACCTGCGGGTCTACTTGTACTTCGACGTGTACCGCGACGTGCGGCGCCACATGCGGGTCTACGTGCGGCAGCACATGCGCCGGAACGAGCAGTTGCGCGGGTAGCAGCACATGCGCAGGGTCCAGCAGTTGTGCGGGCGCCAGCACATGCGCAGGCCAGAGCAGTTGCGCGGGCTCTAATACATGCACCGGGCAGAGCAGTTGTGCCGGCAGCAGTACATGCACAGGTACAAGCAGTTGCGCCGGCTATAATACATGCGCCGGCCAAAGCAGTTGCGCCGGCGGCAACACGTGCGTCGGGCAGAGCAGTTGCGCCGGCAGCAGCACATGCGTCGGCCAGAGCAGTTGTACTGGTGTCAGCACATGCACGACCGGCAGGACGTGCATGGCCGGCGTAGGATCGGCCGGGTGCGTTACTACGCCGCCTTCGACAGGAGGCTCCGGCAGTGGTTCTGGCAGCGGCTCCGGTAGCGGTTCTGGCAGCGGCTCCGGCAGTGGTTCCGAAAATCCGCCGGACGGGTCGGGTGAAACACCGGAGGGCGGCGAGCCGCCTGAATATACCGGGCCCCCGTCCACATCCGAGCCGCTGGACGAAGCATTGGGCGATGGCGAGGGCGCGGGCGAGGGCGAACCGCCGGAGGACGAGCCGCCGGACGAGGCCTCAGGCAGTGAGCCGGGCGATCCCCCCGACAGCGGAGCTGAGGGCGGGCCGCCCGATATACCGGATGAGCCGGACGAACCGGGCGAACCGGACGAGCCGGACGACTGGGCCCTGGAGGAAGTGGGGAAGGCCGTGGAGTCCGGGTATGTCAGCGAAAGGCTGCAGAGCGGCTACCGGCTCAACATCACGCGCTACGATTTTTGCGACGTGCTGGTTCGGGTGCTCATTGAAAGCGACGACTTTTGCCTGGATGACTACATCGATGTCCCGACGCCGTTCACGGACGTAGACGACGACATTGTCACTTGCTTGAACGACATCGGCGTTGTACAAGGCATCGGCGAGGGCTTGTTCAACCCCCACGGCGAGATCACGCGACAGGAAGCGGCGGTAATGCTGCGGCGCGCGGCGCTGGCGCTGGGCGTCGAAGACAGAGTGACGGAAACGGACTTTGACGATCAGGAGTATGTAGACGACTGGGCTGTCGAGGCGCTGGGATTTGTGGTCGAAAACAACATCATGAAGGGCGTTGGCGACAACAGGTTCGACCCGCTGGGGACGTACACGCGCCAACAGGCGTACCTGACTATAATCCGCCTCGCGGAGGCTGTTGCGGCGGAGGTGGAATAGACAGAGCATAACTAGCATACGATAACGACAACGACGATCACGAAAAACACAACGATAACGATCACATAATGTCGCTTTTTCTGTTTATAATCGCGGCGGCGTCCGGCCTACTTGGCTCGTCGCCGCGCTATCTTTTCTTTGTTGCCGCAGCCGGAGCCGTGGTATATGTTTGGCGCGCCGCGCGCCAGTTTGTCAATAAAAATAATAACGGGCCCGCCCTGTACGCAATACATGGCGGGGTCCTGTTTTTTTATGCCCTATATTGGCTACTGCGTGAGTACTCGTCTGTCTTCTATTTACTGCTGGCCGATTTTTCAGTATTGTTTTCCGGCGTGATTGGATGGATTATATCAAGGCCGATAGCCATGGGCATCACATACAGCGGCCTCGATCTATTCACGCTGTTCGTCATTGCTTCCGCAGTCGCCTGCGGTGTAGATGGAGGCGTGGGGGGAGGCGGCAGAGTTGGGAACAGGGGCGATAGATCCGGTGCGGCCGCCACTGCAGCCGGTGCGACCGTTTCATCGGCCGAAACTGCCTCAAAAGCGGCCAGCATGACCGCTTTAGCGGCTGCGGGCAGAACGGGCGGCGCGGTCGTGGCAATCCGACGCTTCCTTATCGACACGGGGCTGTACCTGGCGGCATGGTCTTTCTATATCGGGTTTTGGACGGTTCTGGCCGAAAACAGCATCGGGCTGGGGCTCTACAAGGTCGAGCCGCTTACGGGCCCGCTCGACTACCGGTTTTTACTGTTTGCGCTATTGGCGGCGGTATTTTCGATCCGGCACAGAGGGCTGAGCCATGAGTATCAGGCGACGGGTTTTATGCGCGCTCTTTTCCATAAACCCCGTAGGGGTGTATACATATTATGCGCGCAAGCGGTGGCAATAACTGTGTGCGTCGCCCTGCTGGCCTACAATCCGCCCGCACCGCCCGCCTTGCCGGCCCCGCACGACTCACAGGCCCCGCCCGCGTCCGGTGGGCGCGTTGTCTTCTGGGACACGGGCATAGATTTCAATGTGCCGCAAAAAGGCATATACGGCCTTGAGCGCGTCGGGATGTTCGGCGTCCTGCCACGCTATCTGGAAGAGCGGGGCTACGCCTGCGAAATCGTGGGCGAGGTCGACGCCGCGCGCCTCGAAGGCGCAGCGGCGCTCGTCGTGATCAACCCGCTCATATCGCCATCCATGGAAGCGACTGCAGCCATTGCCGATTTTGTGCGCGGCGGCGGCGGTGTGCTGGCCGTCGGCGACCATACGGGCGACGAGCAGATCCGCAGGCCGCTCAACAGGCTGCTCTCGCCCGTCGGCATAGAATTCAACTTTGACAGCGCGGTGCCGTTCCAAAGTTTTTGGCCGAATGCCTTCATAACGCGCAAGAGCCCCATTTTTAGCGGCATAGTGGATCGCCAGCTTAACATCGTCGTCGGCGCGTCCCTCTCGTGCGGATACCGCGCAAAGCCGCTGCTGATAGCGAAGTCAGGCTACTCCGACGCAGGTGACATTACCAACGAAGCGGACGGGTATCTTGGCGACATGGTGTTTTCCAGGGGGGAGCGGGTAGGGGACTTGGTACTGATGGCGGAGGCGCGGTATGGGCGGGGCGTATATGTGGCCGTCGGCGACACGACGCTGTTCCAAAACACGGTGCTGGCCTACAGCGCGCCATTCGTAGACAATATTTTCGCCCACATCACCTCCGGACGCCGTGCAGAGGTGGCAGGTGACGCAGGCATAGACATCGGCTCTTTTGACGGCTACTGCCTCATCGAATCTTACAATATGCCCGCGTTCTCGTTCGACAAGACCGGCAACGCAGTGGACGGCTTCATCGCCGCCGTCCTGCGCACAGGCATGCTGCCCTACCTCAACCTGAACGAAAGCCTCGCTGACGCGCTCGACGGCCCCGGGAGGGACATTAAAGCCGTGGTTATTAACGGGCCGGCGAAGCCCTACTCCAATGGGGACATATCCGCGTTGTACAGGTTTTTAGACAGGGGCGGCGCGATAATACTGCTCGGGCATTACGATAGCTCCGAAGCGACAAAGGAGCTGGCAGCTCTGTTCGGCATCATGTTTGACAACCTCCCGGTCGGGCGGATAGCGCCCACGGCCAATCCGGAAATGGCGTTCTGGGACGCGTGCCCCGTATTGATCGCGCTGGAGTTGGACGCCCAGCCGCTTATGACGATATGGGGCTTCTCTATAATATACAGGGCGGAAGTCTCCAAAGGCGAAATTCTGGTCATAGGCGACGAGAGTTTCATAAAAAATAAAAACCTGGAAAACATAGATGAATACCGAATGGGCAACATAGAGTTTGTAGAAGAAGCGCTGGAGCGCATTAAAACATTATATAATTAGCACAAAATTATTACGGTACCCGCCCGGGAGGCCCATCATCGACTTAACTTGGCTGGCGCTCATTTTCATATCGCTCTCGTGGTTCCCCGCGACGAAACTATACGGCCCGGAGACGCAATGGTTCGCGGTCTATGTCGGAGCCGCGCTCCTTTCGGGCATGGTGGGGCAGGTCCGTCTCAAAAGCCGCGACGCCCAAACGAAATCAAAACGACAGCCTGCGGATCTCCGCGCGACGCTATCCGGCGTATATAGCAGGGCAAAAACCAGCGCTGTGCAGTGCGCCGCCATGTTTGCCGCTCAGTGCGCCGCGTTCCCTTTGCTGTACACAGTGTTCGCGAAATTCCACAAGGAGCCGTTTATCACAAGGCTTTGCGCCTCCATCATCAATATATTGGGCGCAATAACCGGCGCCGGCGCCCTTATGACGCCAATAAATGACTATTTGCTAAGGATCGACACCCCGTACGCGCCTGTGGATTTCAGCGCCGTATGGGAAAAGACCGGGCTGTTTTATATCATACTCATCTTGCTCGGCGGAGCGGCGCTGCTCCTTCTGTGCAAGGCAAGGCCCGCCCAATATGCCGCGCTTCTCGCGCTTTGCGCAGCGTATTTTGTTATGCGCTACACTGCACTGATCTTCGTCTATATACAATACCCGCTCCATAATATATTTTGGGAAAGGTCGATAACATTTGTATCGCTGGCGCCCCTTGCCCTCATTCTGTCACGCGTCTACGCGGCGGACGCCAGGCAACGCAAAACCAGCGGCGTGACTTTAGTTGCGAAGGGGAAAATGTCGCTCATACCGACTGCTGCGGCGGCGTCTGCAGCATCAAAGGCAGCGCGAACCGCAACCTCGAATACAATAAAAGCCGTCACGGCGCAAAAAATCGCATACGCCATATTAGTCGCATCGGTTTCTGTCCTCGCGCTGGCCACCGCCGCATATTTCGGCTTCCGCGACCCTGGCTCGCCAAAAGCGGGGCGCGTCGTCGTGGACGAGTACCACAGCGACTGGGAGTGGACGGACGAGGCATACGACGAGAACTGGTTCGGTGAGCGATCCGGCTACAATTATTATTGTTTCTACGAATATATAGACAAACACTATATAACAAGCCGCAATATGGCGCCGATTACGGCGGAGCTCCTCTCGCAGGCGGATGTCTTCATCATTAAAACGCCCACCGAGCCCTTCAGCGCCGATGAAGTGTCGGCGTTGCACAACTTTGTAGAGAGAGGCGGGGGGCTGTACCTGATCGGCGACCACACCAACGTGTTCGGCACAAGCACAAACCTGAACCAGATCGCGCCCCTGTTCGGGATACGCTTCCTACACGACTGCACATATGAGCTGACCCGGGGCAACCTGTCGGAGTACAAGACCTCGTCGTTGATGCCGCACCCCGTTGTAAGAGACCTGCCGCATTTTCTGTTCGCGTCCTCTAACACGCTGGAGACGACGATGTATACGGAGGACGTCATATTAGGGTACGGGTTGAAAAATTATCAGGCGGACTATTCGCAGCGCAATTTTTTCCCGGAGGACACGAACTCCGGGAACGTCGAGTTCGGCGCCTTTGTGCAATGCGCGGCGGCATCGTACAAAAAGGGCAGGGTGCTGGCGTTTACCGACAGCACAGTCTTTTCAAATTTCTGGATGCATATGCGCGGAAAGCCGGAACTGCTGCTCGGCTCGCTGGACTGGTTGAACAGGGAGAACGTGCTGCCTGTCGCCCCGCGCGCGATATCGCTCCCGCTGATGCTCGCGTCGGCGCTGGTTGCGGCGCTGTCCGCTGCGTTGGTTGTTCTGCTTCGGCATTTTACAAATATACCGGCTGCAGCTTCGACGCCGAATGCTCTGCTCCAGCGTAAAACGAAGCAACAGCAACCGGCCTCCGCCGCGTCGCTGCGCGAGTTGCTCCAGCGAGTAAACCAAGAGATGCCGACAGCCGCACCGGTAAGGGCGGCGCCCGCATCCGGCAGCCCAGCCAGGCCAAATGCCCCGCAGCCCTCCCCTCTGCTAAAAAGGTGCTCCTTCGTCCTGTGCGGCGCTTTCGCCGCCTCCGCGCTGTTCGGCACGGCGCTGTTTTCGATTACTTCCAATGTCGGCGGCCTGCCCGCACCCATTAGGCCCATGGTAAATATACGTTTTGAAAACGAGTACTCCGATATAAAACTGCCTATCGACATCGATGGTTTCCTCGCTAACATGGACAGGCAGCTCAGCACGTTCTACGTATGGACGCAAAGGCTCGGTTACGTGCCTTCGCTCTCCGGCAATTTGCGCTCCGCCCTAGCCGACGCGTCCGGGGAGGGCGGGGTGGTAGTGGTGTCGAAACCCGCCAAGCCTTTTGCCAATACGCAGGAGATCATGCGCTATGTCAACGAAGGCGCCGTCCTACTCATATTGGACAACAAAGAATCCGGCGCCCATTCCAACAGCCTCCTCGCCCTTGCCGGCATGGAAATCGTGGACGCCGACATACAGGGCCCGGCCAGTTACAACCCAAAGCCGGGCACATCGACAACGGAGCAAAACGCGGAGCTTATAATCGACGGCGTCGCCCCCACCGCGCGGGCCTCCGCCGTCACGGGCGGGACCGCCCTTGTGGCTGACAGCGCCGGGAACGCGCTCTACAGCATCGCCGGCGCCGGCCAAGGGCGCATCGCAGTGTTCACCGATCCCGACCTGTTCTATAATCTGGAACTGGGCGACGTCAGCGCCAATCTAACAGACAAAACCGCTCTCCTGACACTCCTCGCGCTCGACATAATGAAAACCCTGGCAAACGATGTAAATTAGAGCGCCATTAGGGTTCTTGTCAAAAAAACGTATTGGTTTTTATGGTTTTTGATATGATTGGTTGCTCCTTTCGTTTTTGATTATTGGTTATAAAGGTTATAAACAAACAACAGCAGCCTACTTGCTATTGCTATTACTATTGCTATTTTTGGGGTATTGAGCTAAAGTCTGTATATTAGTTTCATTTTTGCGTTGTCGATAATCAAGATGGACGCGCGGCCGTGGCGTTGTATATCTTTTCGGGAGAAAAAGATCGTGAAGAAACGATTAATTATTATAATTGGCATTATAACAGTAATTATCGTGGTTATTGTTCTCTTGGTGTATTTCCTACTACCATTTAGTATCCATTCAAAAATAATTGAACAATCACGTGCATATGAGGAGGCAACTCTTTTCTCGGTTGACGAGAGATATATTTTGCAAACAGAGAGAGTCGATGATGAGTCAGGGGTATTTGCGAGCTTTTCTGTTCTCTTAGCCGCCACTAATGAAGTATTGTATATCTGCCCGGATAAGTATCGCACAAGTGACCTTAAGGGCATTGACTGGGATGGCGCTTCACATAACGTCATTGTCAGCTCCGGTGATGTTGGAACGGTTATTTATCCTTTTGCGTTCAGCGATACGCAGTATAGCAGTGCCACAGGCAAGCATTATGAGGAAACCGCCAATGGGTATAAGGCTGCTACTTATGAAAAATATGAGATAGAGATAGAGAAAATCAACAGTTGGATATTATCTTGTGAACAAGCGGAAGGGTACTATCAATTCATATATTCTGACCCAGATTCTTGGGATATGTTCATATATTACTCTCCATATAATATGGGGGTTAGCATAAACGATTTTAAATTCTCTGTTGACGATTCAGTAGTAAAAATCTATGTGACAAGCACAGAATCGGCAGACGCTTCAACGGATTATATGCTTTTCAGAATACAAGCCCCATTGAGAGGGGTTTGGCCAACCTCATCTGAACTCTATCTGAATGGTATACAAATTGATAAGCAAGACAGTTAATGGGAGGGAGTGTGGATTGGAACGACCGCTTGAATTTTATTTAATTATCATCCTCCCCGTTGATTTTACCAAGAAGGAGAGCAAGCATGAAATTTGACTTTTTTATAAAGCCATATCAATCCGCGATTGACGTCATGGCTATATATGAAAGGGACGAAATAAAACAAGAGTATTTTTTTCTAAACAGGGATTTTATTATTAATCAATGCCTTGTTGACGGTAAAGAATATATGATTGCCGAAAACGCAGAGCTGGTATCGGTCGAAACCCTTGACGGATATATAGCAAAAAAATATCAGCTCCCGAAGTCCTTCAATCAAATTTTACTAAAATATACCGGTTATCTCACAGGAAAAACAGGGTGCTGCCCGTATGTACGTGAAACAATATCGCCGGATTTTACATTTCTGCGGTGGGAATCGTTTTGCTATCCTCTTTTCTTCGATGGCGGCGACAGTAATTCACTTTCAGATTTTTTGGAGACAAAGCTGGCCATTGACGTAGCTGTAGCCATGCCGGAAGAGTTCACGGCGGTTTCATGTATGCCTGATGTTGAGAGAATTATTGAAAACGGCATAAAAAAACAAGTGTTTTGGTCTGACCGAATCAACATTTCTATTGCCATTGCAAAATACATTGTGAAAAAACTGTCTTTCGGCACATTCTATTTATTTAGCGAAACAGATGTCGGCCAGCTAGAAAACACGTTGAAAACTGCTCATGACTTTATGAATGAGCATTTTGGCTCAAAGGATATAAGCTCAAGGACGAATTATGCCGCAATACCGAACCGTTTCGGGTCGTTTGCTACATATATAACCGTGTTTATTGATGAATCCGCATTTGGCGCAACAAAATCCATGAACCAAATCATCCATGAGTTTATTCATCTTGGCTGGAACGTAAAAGCAGACGCCCTAACCCAGAGGGCACGCTTCTTTGACGAAGCGTTTACCAGCTATTTTGAAATGCGCGTCATGGAGCATTTATTGAATGACGATTATAGGCTTATTGAATATATCGGTGCATATAAAAACCAGCTTGCCCGATATGACGCGAATGTTCCGATAATAGAGTTCGGTCTGCATCAATACGGGGATTTATGCTATACTATCGGAGCTATTTGCTTGCATAAATTGAGCGAGTTCGTCGGCGTCGAAACATTTGAGGAAGCAACAAGGACATTTTTAAAGAGATACAAAGAAACCCCTGTGAATATGGAAATATTTTGCAATGAGTACATAAACCTATGCAACAAGCCAGGCCTCGAACAGTTCTTTGAGGACTGGATTTACACCACACGCGGCCCAAAATCTTTTATTGCTTCATGTTGAGGCAATTCATATCGCGCTTGCTGGAATTGAAATCACACTAACTGCATACCAAACCCCAGCTTCC
>Ga0099364_10001697_pt1 | contig 36049 bp, 44 predicted proteins | sample TergutTh196P3_FD_73070 | JGI IMG/M metagenome (GOLD analysis project Ga0099364, IMG submission 73070) | Microcerotermes parvus P3 segment gut microbial communities from Pointe-Noire, Republic of the Congo - Th196 P3 | ecosystem: Host-associated > Arthropoda: Insects > Digestive system > Gut ... | reverse complement strand
ATAAAAACCTCCGTGATGAATGCGTACATAATCTTATACGTTTCTCATGGCGATTTGTACGGAAAAAAATCTAAAAAAAGTAATCTTGCACGTCTACTGTCGCATGAGGTTGTTTTGTTAAAAAAATAGAGTAAAAATATGCAAATGACACAGGAACAGAACAACAATAAAAAAAACGACATCGGCGGATACAAAGATCGATTTTGGTATCCCCGTTTCTGGGATGGTATGACCCTAAATGCTTGGCTCAAACTTCTCAAAGCCGGCAAATATCGGGTTGCGCCGATCCGATGGGGTATGGCACTCATCATTACTCTTCTCGCTGTTTTCGTGAATTCTCCTTTTGCATGGCTGCAAAAACTGCTCTACGGCAAAAAGATTCAGGAGACGAAACTGGCAGGCGCACCGATTTTTATCATCGGACATTGGCGGTCTGGGACGACTCTGTTGCACGAGTACATGATCCGCGACACACGTTTTTCCTTTGCCGACACTTACGCTTGTTTCGTGCCGGAACACTTCATTATGAGTCGACATGTACTGCGTCCGATAGCCGCCCTCTTGATGCCCAAGAAGCGTCCCATCGACAACATGGAAGCAGGCTTTGACCGACCGCAGGAAGATGAATTCGCCCTTGCGTCAATGGGTTTGCCTTCGCCGTACCGAAACATCATTTTCTCAAACAATGGACTGAACATCGACAACGAATATCTCACATTGCGGAATGTTTCCGACGCAGACCGCAACACTTGGCTCAACGGCATGGACATCTTTCTGAAAACGTTGACGTTCCAGAATCCCGGCAAGCGGATTGTACTTAAATCGCCGCCGCACACGGGCAGAATCAAAACGATTTTAGAACGTTATCCCGATGCAAAGTTTATCCATATCCACCGCAATCCGTATTCGATTTTTCCTTCGACGTACAATCTTTGGATGCGGCTCTCCAAAGACGAAGGGGCGCAGCGACCCAGCGGCAAAGGGATGGAAGATTATATCTTCGATAACCTCAATACGATGTACGATGCGTTTGAGGAAGACATTCAGCAACTTCCGGCAAACCAGTTTTGCGACATTGCCTTCAAGGATTTAACTGCTACTCCGGTGGAAACACTGCAAAAGATTTATCAGACATTGGAACTCGGCGGCTTTGAGGATGTCCAATCTGTTTTTCAAGAGTACGCCGATTCGCAAAAGACGTACAAGAAGAACAAGTTTTCGATGGATTCGGAATTGCAATCGCAAATCGCCTCCCGATGGAAGCGGTACTTCGAACGGTACGGATATGAGATTCATACTGCAACACAGTAATGTGTCCCCATTCCTTCTTGCCAACGAGCACAAAACAGCGTAGAATGACTCACGGGACGAGTTACCGAGTCATTACTATGCGATACTTCCTTTGCACTGCATTCGTTATCCTCACACTGGGACTTATTGTTACCGGCTGCAAACGTCAACACGATGCAGTGATTGCACTCGCCGATGCCGCCAGAGCCGAAGCCGGTGATGCCCGAAACCAAAAAGAAGATTTCGACCGATCCCTCGAACAAATCAACAGCCTGCACGACTCTCCAAGTCTGCCCAATACTCCCGGTTTTGAAACACTCGTCAGTATCGCCGACCGACTCGATAAATGGATACGAAACCAAAGACCCGATGACACATGGCGACCCGATACCGTCTTTCAAGAAGTCGAACAAGCCGCCCAAAACGCCGCCGATGCCGCCGGACAAGTCGTCCGCTCTCTCGCCCTGTTGAAAGGTGAAACCGTACTGGATGACACTGGACAGCCGCTCACCGCTTCAGAAACATTAGAAGCAGAGCGGCAAGCCGTAACAACCGGCTTGGAACAACTTGTCACGCAAATACAAACGCTTGCTGCGCTTGCCGATCTGCCGACGATGAATCGGTTCTCCGAATCGGTAACCGGCTTACAGAGACGGTTTGTTACTCTCGACAACATTCCGAATTTGAACGCCGCAACTATCCGTGCTTTTGCAAGACAACTGGACGTCGAATCCGAAGTCTTCGCTGCCAGTGCGGCAATGTTCGAAGCGTACGCTGTCCAACTGAAAACAGACGGATTGTTTGTTACGACATCAGATGTCGAATATCTCAAACAGTCGGCATGGATGCGTGATCTTGCCCGATGGGCGTGCGGAGACAAACGTGTTCTCTTGGATCAAGCCGTCCAAATGTGCGACTGGGTCGTTTGCAATATCGAAATGCGGAACAATTTTATGCTGATCAATCAGCAACAAACGATACCGGTATTGCAGCAATATCCGTGGCAAACGATTTTGCTCGGTTACGGCACTACTCATGATCGGATCGCCGTTTTTATGGAACTTCTTCGGCAATGGCGAATCGATGCCGCCCTGCTTTCCGTGCCTGACCCCAACGACCCGAGCGTTCCGTTTTACTGCGGGGTCGGCGTACTGTTGGACGGCGAAGTCTATCTCTTTCTGGTGGGTTACGGTTTTCCGATGCCCGGTGCAGACGGAGTGAGCGTCGGCGAAGACGGTGCGTTACAGTTTTCCAGTGTCGCAACGCTTTCGCAACTTCAACAGGACGATTCGCTGCTTCGCCGTCTTGACCGAGCGGAAGAACAGCCCTTTCCGCTGACTGCCGAAATGCTCCAACAGACGACTGCTCATCTTTTCATCACGCCGGAAAGCGTTTCGCTGCGTATGAAAGTTTTGGAAGCGGAGTTGAGCGGCGAACAAAATATGGTGCTTTATACTGATCCTCATGAACTTCGCCGCCGTTTTCTTGCCGCCTCGGGCATTAGTGCGGTGGAGTATTGGAAGTATCCGCTTCGCACCGCCTTTGAGCAGCGGTTCGACCCGGAACCGACGAATGAAGCGTTGAGCATCTTTTTGGTGCAGCGTCCGCGTGTCGATTTGGACACTGCGGCGGTGCGGCACCACTATCCGCTCTGGTCGGGCAGAGTGTTGTATTTTAGAGGGGCGATCAGCGGGCAGGAGAATGCGCTCACGAAGTACCAGAACGTTCGGGTGTCGGATCGGGAGATGATACAGTTTCGTAATGATCCGATGTTCCGTAACAATCCGGCGATCAGCATGCAACTGCAATGGATAACGATACAGGCGAGTTATTGGCTCGGCTCGGCGTTGTTCGAGATTGACTCGATAGCCGCCGCGAAGGATACGTTGATGGGAATACGGTTGGATCGTTTGAACACTTGGCGGTACAACACGGAGTATTTGCTTGGTCGTATTGCGGAGCGTGAAGGACGTTATGACGATGCCCGGCGGCACTATGCTCATACGGCTCCGTCGTTGTCGGCTGTCGGCAATGCGGTGCGAGCGATGTGGCTGCCGAATGAGGAGAAAGACAACCATGAAGAGACAGAATAGTCGTTCTGCAAACGAACTAGAATTGGTATCTACAAAGACAATGTCAACTGATTGACGTGTTACAGCATTAATGCAAAATTTTCTCGAATTCAGCACCGCCGAACTAGCACAATTGTTTGGCGATTGGGAAATCCCCACCTATCGGATCCGCCAAATCCGCCGGTGGGTTTTCGCTCGAAAGAGAACGGACTTTGCTCAGATGACCGATTTGCCGAAAAATATCCGCACAATGCTTATCGATCACTTCGGCACCCTCTTGCGCAGTAAAGAATTGACCAGACTGCGAGCCGATGATGCTTCGCAAAAACTGCTCCTCGAATTGGAAGACGGAGAGCAAATCGAATGTGTACTGCTCCAAAATGATCGGCATCACCGAACCGCCTGCATAAGCACCCAAGTCGGTTGTGCAATGCGGTGTTCCTTCTGCGCCAGCGGGATGGACGGCTTTGTCCGAAACCTGACTCGAAGCGAAATTCTCGAACAGTTGCTCCGGCTTAATGCTCTGCTGTCTGACAATGCGCGATTGACGCATATTGTCGTGATGGGCATCGGCGAACCAATGTTGAATCTCGACGCTCTGCTCTCGGCTCTTGATGAGGCGACTCGTACCGATGGTTTCGACATCAGTGTCCGGCGGGTAACGATTTCGACGGTGGGAATTCCTGCCGGTATTCTGAAACTTGCCGACTCGGTTCTACAGGGGGGCAAAGGATACAAACTGGCAGTCTCGCTGCATGCTCCGAATGATGAGTTGCGAACTCGAATCATTCCACAGAACCGAAATACGAGCGTAGCAGCAATTATGTCGGCAACGGATGAATACTTTCGCAAAACCGGACGACGGGTAACGTTTGAATATACACTGATAGAGGGGCTGAACGATCAACCGGAACACATTGCACAGTTAGCGGATTTGTTACGAGACCGAACGGCGATTGTGAATGTGATCCCGTTGAACCCGGTGCCGGAGTTGAACTTTCGTTCGCCGTCGAGCGAGACTGTTCAACGTTTCATCGAGCAGTTAGAGCGCCGCAACATTCAGGTCAAAGTTCGATTGCGTAAAGGAAACAAAATCGCTGCCGCCTGTGGACAACTGCGGCACAGCCGACCTCTAACACTAGCACCCCACGAGTAATCGTAACATAAGGGGTTCGGCTCCCGCCAAAAGATTCATCGGACTTGTTCGGAAACCGTCATTCCCGTGGAACACGGAGATTCAGACGTGAGACTCTGCTCTCTGGCTTCCCGCCTGTGCAGAAGGACGAGGTTTTTGCTGCATTGTAATCCTCGTGTGTCTATCAACCGCCTCATTGACGCTGTGCGGCATTTCGGTATATTGTACCGTAGTCCATATCGCAAACGGTACAATGACGAAAATAATCAAAATTCTCGGTCCTGATTGTGACAAATGTAATCGTCTGTATAAAACAACGGTGGAAGCAGTGCGCTCGACCAGTGTGGATGCCGAGATTTCCAAAGTGTCGAAAATCAGCGAAATCATTGCGTTCGGAGTCATGGCAACCCCAGCAATGGTCATTGACGGACACACCGTTGTATCGGGACACGTGCCAAGTCTCGACGAAATAAAAAAGTTGATTGCCGATTGAATGGTCATTTACCTTTACCTTTTCTCGGTTACGGTGATACCTATGTCGTAACGCCGAACCTCGACCGTTTGGCTTCGCAAGGTCTGCGATACGTCAACTGCTGGTCGAACGCACCTGTCTGCACCCCGGCACATCTACGGAAACGTCAACTGTCTGCCTTGACAAATCTGCAAACTCCGTTAGAATGATGGTTGACTCGGTTGAAGAGATGACAAAAGAGAATCAGGAGAAAAGCGTTGGCAGTAAGAATTCGGATGAAAGCGTTTGGTCGGAAGCATCGACCGTTTTTTCGTGTGTGTGTCACCGATGCTCGCAACCCAAGGGATGGGCGAGTGCTCGAAGAAGTAGGGTATTACGATCCAATGGTTTCTGAAACCGACGCTCGTACCGTGCTGAAAGGAGAGCGAATCGACTATTGGATTGGTGTCGGAGCACAGCCCTCTGATAAGGTCGCCGTTCTTATCAAAAAATATGGCACCAATGGAACGCATCTGGAACAGCAACAAGCAGCCGTTGAACGGTTGGCGGCAAAGCGCCGTCGCCCGTCTATACCCACTGACCTGCCGAAAATGGAGAAGGTAGTGCGGAAAAAGAAGGAAGAGAAAAAAATCGAAGAACCCACGCCTGTTGAGGAGGTAGCGGAAACCGCCGCGACTCCTGCTGAAGATGGAATTGCCGCAGAAGCCGTAGGAACCGAAACGGTTGCTGCTCCCGCAGCAACAGAAACGCCACAAACTGAAGCCGCACCGGCAGAAGCCGGGCAAGAAACGTCGTAGTGCCGTGCCCTAAGGGTGTCCTGTTGTGCATATATCCTCTACACGGGGTCAAATTGGACGTTTTTTCTTTGCGTGCTTTGCGGTTAAAACAAAGGAGTTAACCTCAAGGAACGCAAAGTCCGCTTTTATGCCGTTTGCAGTGTACTTCAAAGACGACAAGGGCTCGCCCGGTTAAGGACTAGACGGATGATCCGGTCACTTTGTGTTGACGCACTCTCAATGGTTATTTTTCCATCGCTTGTTCTTTGAGACTCTTCGGCATTTTTTCGATGGCGTAACGCAGTGCTGTGTGCGGCATCACAAATTGAAAGACCGCCTGTTCATCAAAATTGCCTGCCTCTTTGAGCATCCAACCGTATCCTTTTTGTACCATATCTTCCGAGTCGAGGAGCAATATCTCGGCAATTGCAAATACTGTATCGTGCCATACACCCTTTCGGGCATGACCGACCAGCGACACCGCCGCCGCCCGGCGTTTCCAAAGGTTCTCCGACTTTGCCCAAGTCCGCAACTTTTTGACATATTGCGGATACATTTCCAAAAACGTACCGACGGCTCCTCCTTTTCCCATCCCGCCGCAACAAAACACATCGCACGCCGCCCAATTCGTGATGTAAGAATCGACCCAACGGTCAATGACCGCCCAATCCTTCGGCTTCAAATCCTTGTGAGTATGTTCCATCCAAACACAAGCAATGGAAAAAGGTACCCGTTCACGATTTTTTTAATTTTCTATCCCGATTGCCCTTTTATCAAGAGCGGAAAAAAGGTATCCTCTATCCTCATGGATGCCAAAGACAAACGAATCGCCGAACTCGAAAGACTACTCCAAGCGGCTCTCGAGAAAATTGCCGAATTCGAAGCCGCAATCGCCATCCTCAAAAAGAACTCTCAAAACTCCTCCAAACCTCCCTCCTCCGACATCATTAAACCGCCCAAGCCCCGAAAAGACAAAGACCGACGACGCAAGATCGGAGCACAAAAAGGACACAAAGCCCAGCAACGCCAGCCCTTCAACGACGACCAAATCGACCAAACCATCGAACTCAAACTCGAATGCTGTCCGAAATGCAAAGGCACACTCACCGTTACGGAAAAAGCACCAAAGATATTTCAGCAAATTGAACTCGCCGGCAGAAACATCATCGTTCGCCAATAAAGGAGGATGCTGAGTGCTTTTTGGGCGGCGGTTTTGGCGTTAGAGCGATTGTCACCTTCGCGGAAATGGAGATGGCACTCTTTGCATTTGTAGCGTTGTTTGCCGGCGACAATGCCTTTTTTAATAAACTGTTGGCCCGCACACCGCTGGCACACTAACATAAAAGCCTCCTGCAAAAAATTCAAAGAAACATTCTAACAAAAAGGTATAAATGCGTCAACACTCTCAATTGAATCTGAATCTAATAAATTAAACCGAGGTGCTCTTGAATTGTCCACCCACACTTCATGGAGGAGTACCAAAAATATCAAATTCTCAGGAGAGCCCGTAACTCCAGAGTGATCCGATTACACGAATGACAGTCCAACGTGAAAACAAATGTGCGGCGAATGGAACGACCCTGATGAAACCGAACCAATCGGGCAATTTCGTGCTGGACCTCCGGTGATGTCTGATTGATATTTTCCAATACCAATACGGTCTCGCGATCCTGATCGTCGTCCAAAATGATGAGATCACAAAGCCGCTGCCAAAGGATTGCCTGATTCAGAAACGGCGAAGCAAGACGGGAATTGTGCTGTAATATGACAGGCAAACTGATTTGAAGGCTGCTGTCCCAGCGTGCACTCTTCAGAGCATCGTAGAACATCTCCGAAAGCGATCCCGTTTCCGGTTCAACTAAATCAAGAGAAATAAACTGCCCTTCGTTCTCGAGAACGTTTTCCCGAAGGTCTTCCAGAGCGTCCCAAAATTCCTCGCCGGATTGCTCGTCGTAGTAGAGAAGTCCGATTTGTTCCGATTGCCAACAGATTGCACTCTCCCTGTGAGCTGTACGTTGAAGTATGTCTGGTCGATAGAGTGTAGCGATTCCCATTATTCTCTCCTTTCGTTTTGTTGGGGAATGATAACAAAAAAGAGCGAATCGGAAAAGAGCAATTTTTTCACAGATGCACCTCAAAGCGCAAAAACTGGGGATCTAGTCCCCGACTGGAGTACAGACTAAATGATCGTCCCCGTTCACAGTTTTTCCTCTCAGATCATCTGAAATTGCTATTGTGAGAAACCAGAAATTATGGCATAACCTCGCCTTATGAATTGGAAGCAAGTAACGCCCTATCAGGGCGAGAGTCCAGAAGGAAGATGTTAACCCTGTTTTTCTAGACCCTCATCCACGCGGAGGTGACGATTTTGGCAGTTTCCGAACAACTCTACTATTCCGCTTGAACTATTTCGCTTGAACTCGTCCTTCGTCAATGCCGATTTTAGGGCAAACCTTTGCGAGCGGACAATCGGTACAACGCGGTTTTCTTGCGTTGCACACCTTGCGTCCGTGCAAAATCAATGCGTGACTCAAATACCGCCAGTCAATTTGTGGGAAGAGCCGCATCAGTTCCTGTTCGGCTTTGTCCGGTGTCTTGCTTTTGACCAAACCAAGCCGATGCGACAAACGGAACACATGCGTATCGACCACGAAGCCGTCGTTTCGACCGAAGCCGTTGCTCAACACGACATTTGCTGTCTTTCGCCCCACGCCGGGCAACGATGTCAATGCCTCCATTGTGTCGGGAACTTGACCGCCGAAACGTTCAATGATTTCCCGACAGGAGTTTTGAATACTTTTCGCTTTGTTGCGAAAGAATCCGGTCGTTCGGATCGACTCTTCCAACTGTTCAATGGGTACGGTTGCGTAATCTCCGACGGAGCAAAATTGCCGAAACAACTGCGGGGTAACTTTGTTGACCCGAGCATCGGTACACTGAGCGGAAAGAATGGTCGCAACCAGCAATTCGAGCGGCGAACGAAACGAAAGCGAGCAATCGGCATCGGGATACGCCGCTTTCAAAGCAGCCAAGACTTTTTTCGCATATCGAGACATAGAGTTCCTCATCCTACCATTTTGCGTCAAGAACCGCAAGCGTGGTAGATTTTGACGTTGCCCTAACGGGACAATTTTGTTACTATCCCGTTGCCATGTACAAACTTTTCCTCTGTTGGCGGTATCTGTTGACCCGTTACATTGCGCTGGCATCGGTCATCAGCGTGATGCTCGGCGTGGCTACCATGATCGTCGTCAACGCTATCATGCTCGGATTCACCAGTGAAATGAAAGACCGAATCCACGGAATTCTTGCCGACGTGATCTTTCAAACCTACGACATGAACCGAGGATTTCCCGACTACGAATGGCACCGGACAGAAATCTTCAAGGCTGCCGGCGATCTCATCGAAGAACTCACGCCGACCGCCGTATCACCCGGCATGTTAACCTACCGAATGCCCGGCACCGAAGAGCCGGCAACATTTCAAGTGGACATCGTCGGTATTGATGTCCGTACACAAGGAAAAGTCAGCAAAATCGCCGAATACCTGCAACATCCTGAAAACCGAATCAACCTGAATTTCGATCTGCGCGAAAGCGGTTATAAAGTTCAAGGAAGCCGTGATGGTCTCCTTCGTGAACAAATGCGCTATGCCGGTTGGGAGCATCGCCGCTTTCGTGCCGCCCAAGCCCGATGGCAACGAGAACACAATGCCCCGCAACATTCCCCAGTGCCGCCTCAACAGAGTGAAAGCGATCTTCCGCAAGACCTCTTTGCGAATCTTCCGCAACCGGAAGTACCGCTCTTCGATCCTGCAGCGGAGCAACACGCCGGTATTATTGTCGGTATCGGTGCGTCCCTTTGGAGGCGGTCGAACGAAACCTGCCCGGAAACCGGTAAAAAGTTCGTGAAAGATGAACTCATGCTCCTTCCCGGCGATGACGTAATGCTCTCCTTTCCCACCGCCGACCTGCCGCTCCGGTTTCAGAGCGATAGTTTCACGGTGATTGACCTCTACGAAAGCAAAATGGTGGATTACGACCGAAAATTGGTCTTCGTTCCTATCGAAAGACTGCAACGCCTTCGAGGCATGGTTGATGCAAATTCAAACACGCTTACGGTAACGCAGATTCTCATCAAAGCGAAGCCGGGAGTGGACATCAACGTGCTTCGGGACAGATTGCGGGACGTTTTTCCGCCGCAGATTTATTCTATCAAAACGTGGCGGGACGATCAGGAAATGATGCTCAACGCGATTTATACCGAATTGGCGATGCTGAATGTTCTACTCTTTCTGATTTTTGCGGTGGCGGGCTTCGGTATTTTGGCAATTTTCTATATGATTGTGGTCGAAAAGCAAAAAGACATCGGTATCTTGAAGTCGCTCGGCGCAAGCAGCGGCGGAGTGATGCAGATTTTTCTCTACTACAGTTTGCTGCTCGGAATTATCGGTGCCGCTTTGGGACTCGGTTTGGGATTATTGATGGTCGAGTACATTCGCGAGATTGCCATTGTGCTTTCGTACATTTTGCAGAGGGAGGTGTTCAGTCCCGAGATGTATTCCTTTTATGAGATACCGACCATTGTGGACGTTCCGACTGTCATCGGCATCATTGCCGGTGCGGTTTTCATAGCGATTTCTGCGGGAGTTCTTCCGGCGATGCGGGCAGCGAGAGTGCATCCGGTCGAAACACTGCGGAGTTAAGAAAACCGTCGCACCACAGGGCAATTCGTTGTGTTTCGAGTCTTTCATGTTGAGTTTTTTGGCACTTTTGCCGATGTAGTGCCATAGACGTTATGTTAAAATCAGCCAAACGATTTTTGCAGTACCTTCGGGTCGAAAAAAACGCATCCGACCTGACGCTGAAAAGTTACAAGGAAGACCTTGAAGCCCTGACCGAATACCTGTTTGAGTTGTTCGACGGTCGGGTGCCGGAGCCCTCCGAGATAACAACGCTCCATTTGCGCGGTTATGCGGCGGCAATGGATGAGGCGGGATATGCGAAATCAACCATTGCTCGGCGGTTGGCTTCACTACGGAGTTTTTATCGGTTCGGAGAGCGTGAACGCTGGGCACGCGAAAACCCGGCAAAGCCTTTACACGTTCCGAAAGTAAGAAGAAATCTACCCTATTTTCTTTCGACCGAAGAAGTCGGACAACTGCTCGAAGCCCCGCCGACGGGGGACCCGTTCGGTATCCGTGATCGGGCAATGTTAGAAACGATGTATTCTGCCGGTCTTCGTGTTAGCGAACTCGTTGGTATGAATCTCGGTGATCTCAATCTTTCCGAAGGACTCGTTCGGATACGCGGAAAAGGACGCAAAGAACGTTTGACTCCGCTCGGTTCCTACGCGATCGCAGCGATTCGTGCTTGGTTTGTCCCGCGAAAACAATTGTTGGCAGGCGAAATGGACGTATTGGGACGAGTACGTGCTGTTCCCAAGCGTTCCAAAGCGGCAAAGATTCCCTCGAACATTCCACCGGCAAATACCCCGTTGTTTTTGAATAAGTTCGGAGGACGAATAACGACCCGAAGTGCTGCCCGAATGCTCATCAAGTATTTGGAGCAGACGAATCTCGATGCCCGAACAACACCGCACACCCTGCGGCACAGTTTTGCGACGCATCTCTTGAACAATGGAGCGGATATTCGGAGCGTCCAGAAACTCTTGGGACACAAGAGTTTAGTAACCACACAAATTTACACGCATCTGAAACCGGAACACCTGATTAAGGTCTATAACAAGGCGCATCCGAGAGCGAAATAGTTAGGTTTCGTAACTCACAAAGAACAAGGATGCGCCGGGTTTCATACAAACTTTCAATAATGTCACGGGCAGTCGTTTTACTTTCAGGGGGACTCGATTCGGCAACAGCAGCAGCGATTGCCAAAGAGGAAGGACACGAACTCTTCGCCCTCACCATCGACTACGGACAACGACACCAAATCGAAATCGAGTCCGCAAAAAAAATTGCCGAAAATATCGGTGTCGAAAAACATATCATCATGCCAGTCGATCTTCGTCTTTTCGGGGGCAGTTCGTTAACCAGCGAAACGGAAGTTCCCAAGGACATTCCTTTTGAACAGATCGGACAAAACATTCCAAACACATACGTGCCGGCACGGAATACCGTTTTTTTAGCCCTGGCTCTGGCGTATGCAGAGTCAGTAGGTGCCGAAAAAATTTACATCGGCATATCGAGCGTTGATTATAGCGGCTATCCCGATTGCCGACCAGAGTTTTTGCAAGCATTTAATACGCTTGCACACTTGGCAACAAAGGCAGATACCGAAAAAGCACCATTCCAGATAGAAGCTCCCCTTATCTCGCTCACGAAACGAGAGACGATTCAACGCGGCTTGCAACTCGGTGTCGATTATTCATTGACGTTGACCTGTTACGATCCTTCACCGGAAGGCAAGAGTTGCAGACGCTGCGAATCATGTCAGTTGCGTCAAAATGCCTTTCGTGAACTGGGCATACCTGACCCTGCCTTGTGATGCAGCACTTCATGGCAACGCCGTCAGCGGCAAGAACCGGCTCAACACCAATACCACCGCCAAGCCGCACAGTCCCAAAAACACGAGTCCGACCGTCCACGTCTTCAAGGCATCGGTCTCCTTCACGCCGCCCATGCGGCAGAAAAGCCAAAAACCACTGTCGTTCATCCAACCAGTTACACAGGAACCCAACCCAATGGCAACAGCAATGTAAGCAGCATTGAACGGCAACGGTTCAGTAACGGCAGCCAAAATACCCGAAAAAATACCGGCTGTCGTAATGATCGCAGTGGTACTCGACCCCTGCGCCGTCTTAATGACCGCTGCTATTCCGAAAGCGAGCAATATGAGTCCAACACCGGTCATTTCGCCGCCGCTGTCCCCCCGAAAGAGTTCTTGGATACGTTCGCCGATTCCCGCCTGACGCAAAGTTTGACCGAACGCTCCGCCCGCCGCCGTAATGAGAATAATCATGCCCGCCTCATAGACTGCCGATTCGATTTTCTTGCCGAGCGAGTCAAAGGTCAAACCGCGCGAACGAAACAGCACGAACATCGCCACGACCGCCGCCAAAATCAAAGCGAATCGAGGATCGCCCAAGAGCCGCAGAAGATTTTGCAGCATCAGCAAGTTGTCGTTCCAAACAATCTGTCCCGCCTTTTCCAGTGCTTCGACTGTTGTTTGCGCCGCAATAAGCACGACAGGAATCACAATGGGCAGAAATGACCAAAACAGGCTTGGACCAGTATTCGTCGGCGTTTCGGCAGAATTGTTTTCCTCTTGGGCTAAATCTTCTTCCGCATACCGAAGCACCGGATTCGGCAAGAGTCTATCCATTACGTATGCAATGGCAAGAGCGGGAACGGCAGTCAACAGTCCGACCATTAGGGCGACGATCATCATTGTGCCGAGCGGAATTTGGAGCGTTTCCGCCAAGATGACCGGACCGGGAGTCGGCGGAATCAGGGTGTGCGACAGCGTCGCACCGAGTCCGACTGCCATCAGGCAAAGGATGTAGTTTTTTCGTATCTGTTTATAGACGCTTCGGACAATCGGCACGAGCAGATAAAACGTCGTGTCGTAAAAGACGGGAATGGAAATAACGTGTCCGGCGGTGAGAAGTGCCGCGGGGATCAACCGCTTTCCGAAGAGGGCGATGATAAATCGGATGATCCGGTCTGCTGCTCCGCTGTCGAGCATACATTTGCCGATGATGGCACCCATGGCGATTAGGATTCCGACTCGTCCCGCCATTTCTCCGAAGGCGGTGCAGACATCTTTGACGTTGTCGTCCCAGAATTGACCGGGCTGCAGCGGGGTGAGAAAATTGACAACCAGTGCCGCCGCCACCAGTGAGAGAAAGGCGTTGAGGCGAAGACACACTATCATTCCGATGACTGTCAACACGCCGCAGAGCAGAATGAAGAGCGGATCGGCAATGATATTGGACAATGTGTCGGACATAGAGAGACCATTCTATCGAAAATTGCATGCTGCTGCAATGCGGCAGCAGATGTGCAAGGTCGATGAAAACCCAATCTTGCACATCATAATGTGTCATCATTATTAGCGTACAGCGCCTAATAATCAGCACCGCCACGGCGAGCGCATTGCCCGGCTTCTCAAGCGGTTGGCAGCGTCCACTTCGGAGCCGGTACCGGTGAATTCCTCTTTGGCGGGGTCGAAATTCAATACGATACTTTCTTCTGAAGCCGACTTTTTGTCGGGACTTAAGTCCCAAGCGATTTTGGCACAATGCGAAGCAATATGCGCCATCGCCGCGACATCCGCATTGGAAGAGGGTTTTTTCCGGGACTTGACACAATCAAGGAATTCGCGAACGTGATTGTCCGGCGATGTACCGGGTGTGCCGAAAAATTTGAGTTCTCTGCGGAGCGTGTCTGACGAGACCTCCATTCGTCCGCTGTCGGCGGTTTCGACCCAGCCTTCCTCTCCAACATATCGGATGGCACAGGTTCCGAGCCCGAGCCATTCGTCGTTTCGCATCACGATTTTCACGCCGTTTTCGTAAAGTCCTTCCACGCGCGCAGTTTTGTCTCCATTGGCGTTGTATGTCGCCCAGTATTGAACCGGCACGGTCTCGTCCGATTGGTTGCCCCACTGACAGAGGTCAACGGTGTGTGTGCCCCATTCGAGGATTCCGCCGCCGTGAAAATCGAAATGTCCTCGCCAGCCGCCGCGAACGTACGTCTCGTTATAGGGACGCCACGGACAAGGACCTAGCCACTGATCCCAATCGACCTCGTTTCTTGGCGGCTCCGGCTGTGCTGGCAGCCAATCGTGTGTCGTTCCCGGACTCAACGTGTTCGCATGCACTTCGGTTATTTTGCCCAGTTTGCCGTCGTGGGCAAGTTTTGCAGCAAGTTGAAAGTTGCCGATAGTGCGGCGTTGCGTTCCTGCTTGAAATATGCGACCATAACGATTCACCGCGACTTCGACTGCCCGACTCTCTTGAATCGTAAGAGACAAGGGTTTTTCGCAAAAGATGTCTTTGCCTGCCTTGGCAGCAACAATGGAAGCCATCGTATGCCAACGGTCGCCGGTAGCAATAAGGACGGCATCCATTTGGGGGTTTGCTTCGTAAAACTCGAACATATCGCGGAACATCGTGCAATCACTACTGCCGTACAGTTGATCGACCATATTTTTGATTGCTTCCCGGCGGTTTTGCCGCACGTCGCAGATGGAAAGGAAGCGCACGTCGGGTTGTTGCAGGAAAACCCTCAAGACGTGATCGCCTCGTGAACCGATTCCGAGGGCACCGAGAATAACTTGTTCGCTGGGGGGAACAGCACCGTCCCTGCCGAGTAGTTTTCCCGGCACGTAAAAGGGGACTGCCACCGCCGTAGCGGAGAGGGCGGCTCTCTGGAAAAACTGTCGCCGATTGAAAGATACGCTATTATGTGTTGCCATTGTCGCAGTATTGCTTGAGAAGTAGGAAGCGATCAGTATAGCATGCTTTTTTCTGCTATGCAATGCGTCCAAGTACAAGATGTGCAAGATTGCGTTTTTGCCATGAAAGCCGGGAGCGCAGGCGATAGCTGGAGCGACCGGATCAACCGGGGTACCGGCTAAATAATCCGGTCGCTGCGCGTTGCTGCGCTGTCGGCTTTCATCAATCTTGCACGTCTGTTACCCACTCGGGTGCGTTCACACCTAGTTGAGATATTGGAAAACATAGGCAAAATAGGCAAAGTTGTTCTGTTTTTCCTAACCCATCCAAAAAAATGAAACCGACTCACACACCCAACCTCACTCCCCAATCGCATGTTGTCTTTGTATGCATTGCGTTACAGCAATGCGTGGGAGGATTACTGGCGAACCGCAAAATAATCTGCCTAGAGAACGTGGACGCACCCCACACCCACGGAATGGAAATGCTCTCTCTTGTTTCCTGTAGTAAACGTGGTACAATTAACGCGTCGTTTTTGTGGAGACAAGAGCGTTTACAGCGACTATGATAAAGACTGACGAAACACGGGACGTACTGGAACATATTCATCTTATCCAAACTCGACTTGCTGAACTCAATGGACGGTTGCGTCGCGGACCAGTGTTGCTAAAAACCCAGGAAGGGAACATCCAAAAATGTATGGCAAAACTTGAACAGTTGCAAACAGAACACCGTTCGTTGGCAACCGAAGCAAAGCAAAGGGAGATGGATGTTGCCGCTCACGATCAGGCAATCGCCCGACGGAAACAGCAGTTGCAAGAAGCCAAAACAAACAAAGAGTACCAGGCTTTGCAGTTGCAGATAGAGGCAGATGTCGCAGCACGGAGTGCCTTGGATGACGTGGCACTCGAAGCGATGGAGAAGGTGGACAAATTTGCTCCCAATTTTCCTCCAGCCGAAGCCGAAGTGAAGAAAGCCCAAGAACTTTACGAAACAACGAAGAAGAAATTTCTTGCCGAAAAACCGCAAATCGAGTCGGAAATTACCGACTACAGTGAGCAACTCCAAACTGAAGAATCCAAGTTGCCAAAGGAATTTCGGGAGGTTTATAACCGACTAACACGCAGCGTTGGCGGCGCAAATGCGTTGGCGGTCGTTGAGGGACAAAAGTATTGCGGCGGTTGCAATCATCAGATACCGGTCAACTCGCTAGCACACATTCTTGCCAAAAAGCCGGTCGTATGCAGTTCCTGTGCGAGGCTCCTCTACGTTCCGGCTGACTTTCAGTTTGACAGGGGGTAGTTGTAATAGGGATTCGTGCAGTATTAACTATTCCGTTTGAACTTGTCCCTTCGTCTTTCCTGCGAAGGCGGGAATCTCGAAGAACAGGCATAACCCTTTGCGATTGAATTCCCGTTTTCACAGGAATGACGAGGTTAGGAAACATGTCCATTTCGGTTGGCTCGGTTTCCAATAGGGTCATTTTTTTCATGTCGAATCATAGCGAAATGTCCGTCTTTTAAGCAAGAGTAGTCTGGAAAACAGAGGGACTTTTACAGTTTGAGTGTTTCAGCCGCCGCCTGTCGCCAGTTGTGGTATATCAATGCAGTGCCATTCCGCCGCTGATGTCAACGCTTGCGCCAGTCATATAACTGGCACGATGCGAACAAAGAAATGCAACCACCTGTGCGATCTCTTCCGTTTGTGCAATGCGTCCCAACGGTGAACGTTTGTTAAATCGTTCAGGTTCGGCATCGATAAATTTCGCGATGATTTCGGTGTACATGAGACCGGGTAACACGGCGTTGACAAGGATATTGTCTTTTGCCGTTTCGAGTGCCAGAGATCGCGTGAAACCCAAGATACCGGCTTTGGTCATATCGTAAGCCGACTTGCCGCTCTGCGAGCCGCGTAGTGCTGCCTGCGAAGAAACGTTGACAATGTTTCCCGGAGCGTTCCGAGCCAGCAAACGCCGTATCGTTTCTCGACAAACGAGGAATGTGCCCTGCAAGTTGATGTCCACACATTTGCGGAATTCTTCGAGCGTCAATTCGGCACACACCGGGTTGGCACAATAGGCAGCATTATTGACTGCGATGCCCACTGGTCCAAGAGTCTGTGCGATTTGCTCAAACATACTGTACACATCGTTTTCGCTGGCAACGTCGGCATAAACAGCCATTGCTTCGACGGCGTATCGCTGGCGGATTTGTTCCGCAAGCGTATCTGCTTCGTTTTTTTTGTTGCGATAATTGACAGCAACGCTGACACCTTCCTCAGCAAGTGCAATAACGATTGCCTTTCCAAGTCCGCTCGCTCCGCCGGTAACGAGAGCAATTTTGTCTTTTAGATGTAAATCCATTTTTTCGTGTCTCAATTCCCGCCTGTGCGGGAATAGTGATGATTTTTGTATTCTGACTCTTCTCGCACAAAATGTTCAGCCCGACGGAAGGCGAGCATAATTTCGTCGTCCGTCGGAACGTGCTTGGCAAACTTGACAATGTCCGCCGCCTCTAAAAACGGCACCAATAACTCCAACGAACCGGCAGAACCAGGACCCGGTTGTTGAACCAATCCGCCCCACTGCCTCACAGGTTTCACGATTTTGTGCAAAAACTCTTCGGTAGTCAACTCCGGGGCACGAATTCCTGTCAACCGCTCAACATACCAACGCACAATGTCAGACAGTTCGACGAAAAAGCCTTTGATGTCCGATTCATGCTTTCGGCTTTCCAGTAGGACGGCAAGACGTTGTAATGCCAATTCCTGTGCGGAAAGCGGATGCGTCTCCTCCAGTGTTTCCGAACCCTTGCATCTGTAAAACAACCAAAGAAGCAGCAGGGCAGCCAAAATCAAGGCGGCAATGATAGCGTAAATGTGCCATGACTGCTCCGGGATAAGGTCGGTGTTGAGTCCAATGTCATCAAGCGAGGCGGTTTCGCTGTCAATGTCCGCCGCAATAGTCAGTTCGGTGCCGGGAATCTCGATGTACCGTTCTCCGCACCGGATTGTCATTCCCCAAATCGGCGTTGTGCCAGTGCGCCGGGGAATTGCCGTCAAAATGAGTTGCCGATCCGTCCGCCGAACATCAACGAGAGTCAGTTCGCCGAGATTTTCGCCGAACGGCGGAAATTCAACAACATCGCCGTCGGAACAGGTTACGTCGAGAGTCAAGGTAATCGTGTCTGCGAGAAAAGGTTGCTCTGGCGACACAGAAAGCACCGCTCTGCACCGACCGTCTGGACAGACCGATTCGGCAAGCGGAGCCGCCACAACGGACGACGACATGCCAACAATGATGATACAGGTGAACAATAAGCGAAAGTAAAACATCGCAACGTAGCAAGTCCTGTGAAATGCAACTGTATTTTTATCCTATTTTTCAAACAAAACAACCGACAGTAAGGCGCCTACCGCCGGATGAACCGCAACCTGTGCCTCTCATCGCAATGCGTCCGCACTACTTTCTGTTTTTCTTGTAAAACGCCATAAGACCATTCGTGGAAGAGTCGTGCGTCGTAACCGCTTCGTTGCTTTGTAGTTGCGGCAACAGTACACCCGCTAACTGTTTGCCGAGCTCCACTCCCATTTGGTCATACGAATTGATATTCCACACAATTCCCTGTACAAAAATCTTATGTTCATAGAAAGCAATGAGCATCCCCAACGTTCTCGGTGTCAACAGTTCATAGAGAAACGAACTTGTCGGTCTGTTGCCCGGGAACACCTTCGACGGAGCCAGCCGATGAACCTCTTCCTCCGACAAACCCGCCTGCCGCAGTTCCGACTCCGCTTCCTCCAAAGTCTTGCCCGCCATCAATGCTTCCGTCTGCGCCAAAAAGTTCGAGAGCAATTTTTCATGATGATCTCCTAAAGGGTTGTGTGAGTTAATCGATGCCAAGAAATCACACGGAATTAAATGCGTTCCCTGGTGAATCAACTGATAAAAGGCGTGCTGTCCGTTCGTTCCCGGCTCTCCCCAGATAATCGGTCCCGTCGCATAATCGACTGGTTGATTGTTTCTGTCAACACTCTTACCGTTGCTCTCCATGTCGCCTTGTTGCAGAAAAGCGGAAAACCGATGCAAATACTGGTCGTAAGGCAAAATCGCATAACTTGGGGCATCCCAGAAATTATTGTACCAAACTCCGAGCAAGCCCATCAGAAGCGGAATGTTCTTTTCCGGCGGTGCATTTCGGAAATGTTCGTCCGCCTCAAACGCACCGGTCAGCAGTTCTTGGAAATTATCGTACCCGATTGCCAGCACTATCGACAAACCGACAGCCGACCAAAGCGAATATCTACCGCCGACCCAGTCCCAAAACTCGAACATGTTTGCAGGGTCAATGCCGAATTCTTCGACCTTTTCACGATTCGTGGAGAGCGCGACAAAATGCTTTGCCACGTCTGATGGTTTAGCAGATTTTAGAAACCAAGTCTTTGCCGACTCCGCATTGGTCATCGTTTCCTGCGTGGTGAACGTTTTGGAAGCGATGAGAAACATCGTTGTTTCGGAATCGAGTATTTTGAGTGTTTCGGCAATGTGCGTGCCGTCCACATTGGAAACGAAGTGGACATTAAGCCGGGTTTTGTAGGGTTTTAGTGCCTCCGTTACCATGACGGCACCCAAGTCGGAGCCGCCGATGCCGATGTTGACGACATCGGTAATTGTTTTGCCGGTATAGCCTTTCCAATCGCCGTCGATGACGCGTTTCGAGAAGGCGTTCATCTTTTTCAAGACGGTGCGGACATCGGGCATAACATCCTGTCCGTCCACGATGACGGGGCGGTTTGACTGATTTCGCAGGGCGGTGTGCAACACTGCCCTATTCTCGGTGATATTGATTTTCTCACCGGCAAACATTTTGTCCCGCCAGCAGAAAACGTCTGTTTCCTTTGCTAAATCGAGGAGCAGAGCGATTGTTTCCTCCGTGATGCGATTTTTGGAGTAGTCGAACAAGATACCGTTGAATAGGACAGAAAATTTATCGAATCGCTTGGGATCTTGGGCGAAGAGTTGCCGCAGAGTAACGGTTTCGAGCGATTGGCGACGATTCTTCAGGGTCCTCCAAGTGGAAGATTGGGTAATTAGCGGCATTATTTTCGATGCGATTGCGATGGCGGAAAACGATAAACCGCCATTTTACCACAAAAGCCGAAAACTTGAATGCAGTGGGACGGTATTGCTGACTTAACCAACAGCCCCTTGCTCGTCGTTGTATTACTGATTAAGTTTACTACCGTTACCAAATCATAGAGAGGTTTGCCACGCCAATTTTGTGTAATAAACGAGAACAAACGATGTTCGATCTTGTTCCACTGACTTGTACCCGGCGGAAATCGCATGTTGTCGTTGTGTTCGTTGCGTTACAGCAATGCATGGGAAAATTATTGGCGCGAGGCTACCTAATCTGCCTACAAAAAACGCACACACCCACATGCCTGCCGATGCACCCGTTCGGAATCGGCTCTTGTACTTCATGGGTGCGTGTGTTAGACTCACGCCATGTCTGAGGTCGTTTCGCAATGGCTTTTACACCTTGCCGAAGGGGATGAAGGTACCGCCCAGGAAATATGGAATAACTATTTCGGTCAATTGGTTCGTCTTGCCCGGCGGAAACTGAAAGGCATTCCTAGCCGCGATTACGATGAAGAAGATGTCGCACTCAGTGCGATGAATAGTTTTTACAAGGGAATGGTGCGGCACAAGTTCAATAACCTTCGCAATCGGGACGATCTGTGGAAACTTCTCGTAACGATTACCGCCCGAAAGGCAGCAGCAAGGCGGCGCTCTCACTTTGCTCAAAAACGCGGACGTGGACAGGTTCGCGGAGAGTCTATTTTTGAACCTCAGGCGGGTGAGCGAGGTGGTTACGTCGGAATCGATTGCATTCTTGGAACCGAACCGACACCAGAATTGGCGGTAGATGTCGCAGAAAATTGTGGGCGGATGCTCGAGCAGTTAGAGGATGAAACGCTCCGCCGGATTGCGATTTGGACACTGGAAGGATACCGCACCGAAGAGATCGCCGACAAACTCGGATGTGTCCGCCGAACCATCGAACGAAAACTCGAACGTATTCGGAAACTATGGGAAACAGTCTTGGAGAACGAAGAGCCAACCCATTGATATGTTTCACGGATGATATGTTTCGCGGATTGTCAAACGCCGTCCCACACTACTCTACCGAGCAAGATCCATTCCGCTCACAGGTTTTCCGATTTCACCCTTGTTTTTACGCAAACCTCTTACACATAAAGGTTTTAGGAAAATTCAGGGTGCTTACAAAGGCGTACAATCGTTTACACAAAAATACGGTATTACCCGAGGAATTCTGTGTCTTGGCGAAATTCGGTTTACGAAAAAGTGTCTAAAAGTGTCAGTGAGAAATGCGGGATCACACCCACATTTTTCACACAAACACAATGTACAATTTTGTAAACATTTGTAAACTACCCCCTGTTCCACCAAGAACGATTCGCCGCATTCCTTGCGCTTTACGCCATCCAAAAGACTGAGATGTTTCAAGCCGCAGCTCAACGAGTTACTGAAATAGGAACAGGTGTAAAATCGCCGGATTGTGAATAATATCGTCAGAGCGGAGCAGTCCGGCATTATTTGCCCAGTTTCCGCCCCGGTACTATACTCGGATGTACAATACTGTACATCCTTGTAAACTACCATGCCCGAAAAAACTGTACACCCACTTCACGGTGAAAAACTCATCCCTATTGCAGAAGCCGCCGAAGATTTTGGCGGCATTGCTATTCCTCTCCGCACCATTCGGCATTACATCTACAACGGCTTCCAAGGGATAAAACTGGAAACCGTCAATATCAATGGACGGTACACAAGTAAGGAAGCGATCCAACGTTTTATCGAGCGGAAGCAGAACCCCGGTCAGCAAACAGAGAAACCTAAAAGAAAACGGCTTACACAGACCGAGGTGGATGCGGGGTTGAGAAAGCATAGGATGGTGAAATGAACCCCGCTTGATAAACCAAGAGGTTTATGGGAGATTCGGGGAATGCTGGACCCTGATACGCGTAAATTTTCGGTAAGTTTTGTCTGCAACAATTGTGGAACAGAATTAGCCGCACCTGATTTTAGCGAGGTGAAAATCAATTCACTGTTGCCGTCGAGATTCTCAATTCTGGTTTTTGCCCGGTGTCCAACCGTAGGTTGCTGGCACAAGTTTGATTTCGGCGAACATCCGCTTCATTTAGACTTCCCAAATTCCACAAGGATAGAATAGCGTTCAAACCCGGCATAGTAATCCTCTAATTCTTCTGGACTAATTATTCCGTGGTCGGCATTGATTCTTGCATAATCCGGTCTTTTTGCGTAGATTACGAAGTTGCCGGGCAGGCACAAGCTGTAAGCCAACGAAAATGTATTGGGTGCTTCTTCCGGTACCGCCTTAATGTCAAGAGTGACAGGGGCAGGGGCGAGTTCAGGATAGGCTACGACCGGCGGCTTTGTCCGGTCTTTTCTCCGTTCGGTAAGATCTAAAAACGGAAGTCCTGCGTAACCAGGGGTGCCGTAGATACAACAATTACTCAGCGGCATACAGACTTCATAGAGAATGTAGCATTTCCTCGATCTTGTGTGAACCGGTTTCGTTTTTCTCAAATCACAGTCCGGCTGTGCCAGCCTCCATGCAAGAGTCAAGGTATCGCATTTTGCCCAGTAATCATTTTCTTTTCTACCAGGGACGAATTGCTCGATCACCCATTGCATCGGGTCCAAAATAACTGTCTCGCCCCATCGGATGTCTCGGAATAAGGGGGCGTTGACTTCGGGTTTGTTTGGCATAAAATAGAGATAAGAATGACGATAGAATCAAACGTAATGCTACAATACGTCGCATTGGCGTGCAAAAAAGATGAGATGTGTCGATGAGTAATTTACACGGCGTGTAAAGTATTGCTAAATTTTGCCCTTTTTTGCGTTATACATAAATGAAGGGAATTAGTTTTCCTTTCGTGATTTCCGGCGGCAGGAAAAACATGAGTGGTAAGCGTTAGTAATGTGTTATCAATTACTACTATTCCTTTCTGCGACTTTAGTGTGATTAGAGTGTTACAAAACATCATGCGGGTCGCTTTCGCTGGAAATTGATTTCCGCAAGGCAAGGAGTAAAGTCCGATTATGTAACGCTCTAGTCTACCGCCGGGAATTTGTTCATCAAGGGGTCTCCCCTTTCGACAATTGTTACCTAGTTCTAATTGAAAATTAAAGTTAATTAAATTCATACTTAAATTTGGGTTAAAGTTAAAAAATGAAAAATGGAGCACAAGCCAGAAGATTTCATTTGTTTAATTAACCGCAAAATTCAAGCGAACGGTAACGCTGGCACTGGGGAGTCTATCCCCCAGTGCCCTGTTCATTCTAGTGTCGGTTTTTGGTTCATCAAGGGGGACGACCCCTTCACAGAAAAAGGTGCCTTGTGCGGAGGCACAAGGCACCCGGACCGTCTTTGGCTTACGCTTTCAGGTTAAGGTATGTTAGTACGTTACCAGAACAAAAAGGTATTAGGACGACTAATACCTTGAGGTCTAGCCACACTAACAACAATAAAAATACAGCTGTGAAGCAAATTGTTTGACATGGAATTTTCATAAATCTCCTGTTAAACGACGGGCTTGCGTTTTCATTATCATTCATGGGTGCAAGCTTTCCCAAGTGTCTGTGGTTCACTTTGGCGTAACGGAAACAGACCATCCCGTTACGTTGCAGTCCGTATTTTTGGTTGCTGCGGGCGGTACGGACGTGCCAACCCCGCAGGAAAGTTGTTTATAGTGGAATTTTTGAGAGAGCCCCAACGACGGAAAGATCCCCAACAAGAGCAATCTTGTTGGGCTTTTTTAGCCCCTTCGCTATAATAATTCGTATGAAATACATGCGGATGCTTGACGGTCGAATCAAGGCGACAAAGGACTTTACTCTGCGGGACGGCAGGCAGATTAAGAAGGGTACCTTGGGCGGCAAGATAGCCTCCGCACGCAACCTTGCCCAGTCAGGGAACTGCTGGGTTTTTCCCGGGGCTGAGGTAACAGATGATGCTTATGTTTCCGGGAATGCTGTGGTCGGCGGTGTCTATGACATGGAAAAACTTGCGGAATTCTTTGAGCGGGTTGTTGCAGACCATGTCCCGCCTACACCCAACGATACAGAGGAAGATATAAAGAAAAAGCCGCTCAATGCGATTAACGCTGTCTTGGCTGACTTTTTAGCCACAGACGTTCCCACAGCTATCGACAGCCCCAGGACACGTAAAAACATCTTGAACGAACCTAGCGCATGGCAACCCATATTAGCCATTCTTGAAGAAGAGTATGAGGACGATGCGCAGCAATTACTTAAACACAAAGGGGTTGTTGCACACAATGCCAAAATATATGGCAATGCCGCCATTCAAGGTGGAAGAGTCAGCGGGGAAGCCAGGGTTTTAGGGGATGCTCGCGTTGAGAATGATGCTGAAGTCGGGGATGACTCGCACGTGCTTGGCCGTTCACTTATCAACAACGGCGGCAAGGTATTCGGTAAAGCCAGGGTGCAGGGAGAAACCATTATTGACGGCGGAACAGTAAAAGATGATGCCGTTATTACAGGTAAACCTTTGATCTACGGCTTGGTCCAAGATACAGCCAAAGTCATCGACTGTGCTACTGTGGACGAGGAATCTATTGTTCGGGGAAATGCTAAAGTCGCCGACTGCATAAGGCTTGTCCGAACCATACTCGAAACCGGGGCTTTTGTAACCGGCGACCATGTGCTTGAAGACGAAGTAATCGAAGATCCCAGTTTGGCTACAAATTGCCCAATACAGCCCCCGGACGAGGAATGCTGCGACCCGTGGGAACTCTATCGCAGTATAAAAGCCATCCTGGAGGGAGAACTCACCACTGTGCGGCTGGGCATTAAAGGTAAGGTAAAAGAAGGGTTGGCAAAACTGCGGACCGAAGCCACAACCCCGGAGGAAAAGGCAAAACTAAATTACCGCATGATCTATTGCCCCCCAGATGATCCTGCGAATCCGCCGACACTGAGCGAAATAGACCTGGTTGAACCGGACAATGTATGTTTTTTGCTGGAAGATTTCATCGAGCCCGGTGATGATTGGGAGAACTTTGACGACTCCGTGCAACTGCTACTTAAGGCGGTGAAAACGGCACTCCGAGGGGGCAAGATTATTCAAGTGAGGACTGCGCACCAAGGAATTACGCAGCAGTCGCTGGAAAAGGCAGGCATGTCTTATCAAATACTCGCTTGTACAGACCTCGAAGAGGTTTGGCGGGTCGATCTGGTGTCGAACGCTGTTACGGAGAGTTCCGCAGCGGGCAATGAAAGTGCCGGCTTTGTGTGTTTTGCTCCGACGTAATTTACACGTCGTGTAAATTAGGAAAGAAAACCTGAACCAATTTTTGCACAAAACAAACCAAATTATGAAAAGATTAATCCAAAGCATATTGCTTGTTTTCCTTTGCGCCCCGCTAGGTTGGGCTGATGAAAGCGAACCCACTGAAAGGGAGCAGGAACTTTTTGACCTCATCAATGACCGGCGTGAGCGTGTCAACCTGCCGCCGATGATTTTTGCCCCGGAGATATTGGAAGGCAGCCGGGAATGGGCAGAAAAATTACACCGTGAACGGCGGCTGTACCATTGGCACGGCGGCAGGGAAAATTGCGGGCGGGGATACCAAACACCAAGGGCAATGTTCCACGGTTGGCTCTCTTCACCAGGACACAACGCCCTGCTCCACAGCCGGGCAGCGGTTTACGCTGCTGTCGGTGAGCATGAGAATTATTGGGTACTGCGTGTAGCACTATCCGTCGAGGAATATCAAACACGAGCAAACAGAAATAAAATGACGAAACCAAAACAAATCATCTTTCACGTACACTATGATGTAAGTCGCAAGCCGTTTTTCAATGTGTACGCTACTCGGCTGGGTGCTGAAAAAGCAGTGACTGAGTATATTGCCTTACGGTCAGACAGCGAGCGTTGGAAAAGACTCCACAAAAACGTTTGGACAGACCACGTTGATAGGTACATTACGATTTCTGAACTGGAACTGCAGGAATAATTTTGCCGATGTAGAACACGTGTCTTATACTTTCTCTTTCAAGACCTGGGTTGCACGTTTGCAGCCCGTTCACAATCAACATGGAGGAACAAATGTTCGTAACAGCACAAGAAGCTGCAGACCAGTGTGGTATCACAGTCGAAAAACTGGAAAAAATTGCCAAGCGGAAGGATTGTCCGAAAAAAATGATGGACAAGCAAGGGAATTACAATCCGGAGATTGTAAACAAGCTGCTTGCAAGAATAGCGGCGTACAGGGAACAAGCTAAACGGTACACAAAACAAAACAAGCAACAATCACAGCCTCGCCGGTCAGTAAAACGATCCCAGGAAACGCTTGAAGAGTTTACGCTCCGTTTTTGGAAGACCGACGATCTGTGGCAAGAGTACATGACCACCGACATGTCCGAAGATTGGGCGAAGTATTTCATCCGCAGAGCATTGGAGTTCGGGCACCGAACCGCCTACCCTGAATAATTCCCCATCCCGTTAAACCATTATGAGCAGCATAGAAAAGAACGAAACATACCCAGAGGAAAGGCGGTGGCGGCTGGACGCACTAAAAGCCCCGCTCCGCGAAGACACAAGGAAGGATGAAATACCCGACTTATTTTCAGCAAGTCGTTTATGGCACCGCTGGACAGAGGGACAGTATGTGCTCTACCTGATAGACTTTCAGATTCGGAACCCGGTTATGTGGTACCTTTTCTATCGTTGGTGGTTCTTTTTCTCCTTACCCAGCGAATTTCGCAACTGCCTGCCGCTAGCGATGCGAGCGAAGCGCAGATGCTTAATAGGCAGATATATTCCCTTTCCTTATTGGACGATTTTTGCTCGCCACCATCCCGTACTATTCCTCCTTTGGCTGGTCTTTTACGGTATCTTGTTTCAGTTTTTCGTAAAAGCATTGACCGCTCCAGTTAAGGCAATCAAGGCTCTCTGGGCTAAGGCTGCCGCTCCAAGCGAGATCGTCGTCCTCACTGACTTTAATGACGAACTCGTCATAGAAGGAGGCGAAGTGCCAACGAGTGACAGGGTCGTTGAGGGATAAGTGCGACGGCAAAGAATTTACCAAATCCTGGCAGCGTCTTGGATAGAACACAGATGGATTGGCGAGAAATATCTCAAAAATTTCCAGCATCAGAGTCTCGTTAAGTTGCATTTGACTATTCGAGTAGAAGGGCGTTCCCGAATCCTACATAAACCCATGGGTTTATCAAGGGCAGCCGCTGGGTCATTTTTGGTTTGGCTGTTTGTCATTAGTATAATGACAAACAAATCTGCGGCACTTGATTGATCTGCAGACGGCATTACAATACTTTAACCGCTTTCTACCATGTCAGACCTTGACTTCAATGATTTCATCGAAGCCGATGAAACCCAATCTGTAACGGCCAAAACAATCACCGATAACTTCAAGAACGAGATTGCTTTCAAGATGGGCATCATCGGTGTCGGTCAATGCGGCAATAATATTGCTACAGCATTCCACCGTCTCGGCTACCGGCGGGTACTTTTGTTGAATACCGCACAGACCGATTTGGACGCTATCGAGGATCAAATCGCTAAATTGCCCATTGACAGACAAGGGGCAGGCAAAGACCCCGCTGTCGGGAAAGAGCGGGTGGAAGTCAAAGCCACCCAAATTCGCAGCGGGATGCTCCGAGAGTTCGGCGAGGATTTCGAGAAAATTGTCGTTTGTATTGGTCTCGGCGGCGGCACCGGCAGCGGCGGGGGACCTGCTGTTGTCAAAATTGCCCGGAATATCATTCGGGAACGAGGTGGACACCCACAAAAGGACGTTATTGTCATTGTTACCTTGCCTGATCCTAACATTGACGGCCCGAGGCAATGTTTTAACGCCTTAAAAGCTTACGGGCAGATCACTAATCTCGGGGTGCCGATGATTGTCATAGACAATTCCCAGGTGGTCTCTCTCATTAAAGCGAAGCTCGCTGACAGTTGGGGACCGATTAACAATTGGATTGCCCGGACATTCCATCAGTTCAATGCCTACGCCAACCGTGCGAGCAATCTCGGCGCTTTCGATGGCAACGACTTCAACGATATCATCAGCCGGGGACGGCTGCTGTTTTCTGCGTTCCTGGTGAAAGAACTCAGAGACAAATATGCTATCGGCGACGCGATGGCTAAGAATTTGGAGCGGTCGCTCTTTGCGAAGTGCGACACCCGAACCGCTGTAGCCGCAGGGTGCCTGATGATTATCAACCCTCGGATTGGCGAGGATTTGCAGATGAATGACATTGCCCCGGCGTTCCAGGAATTGAACGCAATCATGAAACCGAACAGTACGCTGCACCGCGGGATTTACATCCCGACCGATTGGGCGAAACAGGATATCGAAAAGAACCCCGACCTGTTCTGTTATGTTCTCTTTGGCGGGATGGATCATCCGATGCCGACCCTGAACGGGCTCTTTGAAAAAGCCCGGAATTATAACCAATCGTTCGGCTCCGTAGGCGCGTTTTTGGCGGCGGCGGAGTAGTCCTACAACGCCCCCATTAACATAAAAATCTAAGCAAGTAGAATCACGGGTTAAGATATGTTCAAACCCGTGATGTCGGTATGCCCAGCCTTTTGTTTCGTTCAAAGTATATGACACGCACACAAAGCGAAATTACCAGTTACAATTGGGTCAGCTACACCGTCTGTTTTGGTTTAGCGCCCGTAGTGTTTCGTCTTCTTTTTGCAACAGTAGATGCGGCAACAGATTTGCTGCCAGGTGAAACTCCTTTTATTCTTCCTGCGGATGTCGCCTTCTTTGGAATTATGCTTAATGTTGCGACAGCGGTTAACGTGTCGTCCGCAACTACAGTGCCGAGGGCATTAGGTTGTTTTGCCCCTATTACGTCGATTTTAGCCTCTTTTCTTGCTGTGCTTTACACTCTCTCCAGCTTAATGGACACAAATCACTACATACTGTGGGTTCCGATATTACTCCTATTAGTGCCGTCTGCAATTTTGTCCTTTCTTTCGACAAAACGCGCTGTTTTGCAGGAAGTTCACGATAGCATTCACATGTCCGAGCAGATAGGTAATCTGCCCCCGATAATGCGGAAAGTAGTGTTAGACAAACTGTCGCAGAGTTTGTCGGACGGAAATGAGGGGCAACTCGACGACATGAAGCGGATATTAGACAAGTACGAACACCGAAAAGCGTTAGAGGAACTCGCGCGAGATATAAAACTCGCAAAGCAAATGCAAACAACCGACGCAGACGAGACGAAAAGCCCGGAACTCTAGCCAATCATTCGGCTCCGTAGGCGCGTTTTTGGTGGCGGCGGAATAAAATACTTTACACGGCGTGTAAATTACTCAAATTTTTCTTGACATAGTCTAGGCACAAACAGGGGCAGGAACCCGTCCCTGGCTCTTCATCGCACAAGCCGCTTTTTCAGCGCCTTCACCGGCAAAAAGGCGGTTTTCTTTAACAGTAAAGGGGAGAAATATGACCTTACTGTGGACAGTAGTTGTCGGGGCAGCCGTGCTGCTTGCGAAACTATGGCTGATAGGACTCAACGATTTTCTGGATTACTCCGGGATACGCAAGGACTAACAGCCCTCAACCGTGGCAAGCATCCGCAAACCATCCGGCATAAATGCTTGTTTCTTTTCTGTTATAATAGGGCTATGTCTAGTAACCCTGGTATGGATTCGATGAAGTGGAAAGCTCTGGGCAAACTGCCCGGGGCGAACAGTACGAATACATGGTCGTCGATGAAGGTACTCAATAAAGGGCTACAGCCTGCAACGGCGAAAACCCAAAAGGAGAAGGAGTCCATGCCCTCTATTCTTTCAGATGAGAAAATAAGCCCCTACATCCGGCGGGCAATAGAGAAACGGCTGCCCAGTGCAAAAAGTGCGGCGGCGGCAAGTGAAAATCCATACTCCGGGATCAGGGATACGATGCAGCGGCTCAAGCCGCTTACTCAAAAGTTCCAGGGCTGGATGGCACAGCGGGCGAACCCGCTCAACGGTATCAATCAATTTCTCGGTACCGACATGGGGCGGATGGCCTCGGGAGTGTTGCCGATGCTGCTTAGCGGCGGGGGCGGCGGCAGACCGCCGCAGAGCAAATATATGCGGGGGGTCGGCGGGCAAATGCGGCGGTTGGGTTTTATCCAGCCCGGCAGTGCAACAAATGCAACCGGCGTTAAACGGAATAGGGTACAATAAAAAGAAAATGACAGCCCTTGGAGAAACAAAATATGCTTACAAATCGTGAAGCCATTGATATTGCCTGTTACGGCTCCCAACAATTCAATCAAAAAGCCGCCAGTGCCGGTCAGCCTGTGTCTCTTGATCCCGTAATGAACTCTCATCTGGTAGCAGCATCAGAACTCATCAAGTCCGCTGAGATATTGGAAGAGGAGGATGTGAACAACCCCTTTGGTCTCTTGCTGCGTGATGCGGCGACCAGGGTAATCGGAGGGATGCCGATGAAGTTCGCTATGTACACTGCGGCAAGAGGGGACAAAAAAATAGCGGAAGCCATGTACCCGCTAGGGGAACAAATCCGGGCAGATATGCTTCGGGGATGTGTTGAGGCAACCTTCCAGCAAAAACAAGCCGCAGCACAAAAAAAGAGAGCCTGAATTTCGGCGGCAAAACCAGCGAAACAGCGGATAGTTTAGCACTCCTCCACCTTGCTAAATTTCCGCTGTTTTTGCGTTATAAAAGAATGAAGAGAAATACATCTCTTTCCCAACCCCATTTATTTTATGGACAGTACAACTGACTTTCTCGGAGGTATTCTCCAGCTATTTGCTTTTGCCTTTGTAACTTTGTTTGTGTGGTCGAGCCTTACAGGAATTATAAAATTTATTTTTGGATAAAACCTCCCCGCCCCTTCCTCAGAAGCGGCGGGTTTTTTTACGCCCACGCAGGCAAACTTGCTGCGGGGGATTTTTTATTTTATCGTTAACCCGCTTTTATGAAAGGAGCAACATGAGGGCATACGTCGTCAAAGAATATAAATGTGTGTACAAACCGCCTGGAATGCTGATGTACCGTGCGGATGAAGTGTACGACTTGCTGACCGATTATGATGTTTACGTCTGGACATCTGATGAGAATAGTAGTTACGGTGAATGGGAAATCCATTGCGACACCGACGCATTTGAAAAATGTATTGAAGAATTGAAAACACTACCGCCGGACGAAATCAGCGAGTATTTTCCAGAAAACCCTGACCGCCCAGGCATCACGAACAAGAAAATTGTGAGCATATTTGAAGGGTGGCTGAAATGTAAAGACGAGAAAGATAACGTTATCCGCGTTCACTGGTTAGACTAAAAGAGAGGAACGACATGAGCAGAAGATACAAAATTGACATTGGGCTGACATTGAACGTGGCCCGCAGCCTGTTAACACCGGACGAGGAGCGTAAGATTGAAAACGAGGTGCTGCCCTACCTGTTTTATCCTTCCCTTAAGCGCAATGAGATGAATAAGAAGGCGGAGGAGTTCATGCGGGACATACCCAACGACTACACCTACCTCCGCATAGACACATGCTGGTTCAGCAAAAACGAGGGAAAAGAACGAACGTCCGTTGAATGCCGGATAGAGAGGGATTTTTCCGCCGGCTACAGTGAAAAAGATTACGCGGCAGATGTTTCGGCACAAATTGAAAGGCTCCAGAAAGAACTGCCTTTTGCCTTTGAGTATGAAATCAAAGCAACGTACATTGAGCGGGACCCTGACCTCATCATCGAAGGAACAAACATCCCAAAAGAGTAGAATAATAGTGCCCTGCCGGGCGGCGGGCAACATGGAGGAACAGACCATGAAAATCATCAAATGTTTATTTGCCGAAGGGCAAACAGAAAAGTACATTGTCCGGGGCAGACGGAAAATCGGTTTTGCCCATTTGCGAGATATGCTCGCCTTTTTAGACGGGAAATACGGAAAGAAAAATTACACATTGAGGTTTGATTATGCCTGAACAAAAAAAGAGTACCGTTTATGTCTTGCACTACGTGTGGGACAACGATAATGTAGAGTACGGGGTCGTAGGCGTCTATGCGACATTGCCGCTCGCACAAGCAGCGATGCGGAAGATTGTTGAGGGTGCCTCGTTTATGGAAGAGGGAACGACAATACGGGATGCTATGCACCGATACGACCCGAAAGACCCACACGATTGGGAAATTACGGATACCGATCTCTATTACCACATTGGAAGCGATTCCTGTAGTAATTGGCTCGCGTTGACTATTGAAAAGAAGACTGTACAGGAATAATAGGAGAAACAGTATGCGAAACGACTTAATAACTTTTAACGAAAACGGAACGATTACGTTCTACACCAGTTCCGGAATGTTCCACCTCGACCAGCCTTGTATGGCGTATCAGGAAGAGGAACTGATGTGGAAAGAACTCCATCAAAACGATATGAATGACCCTTGCGATGAGCTGCCGCCAGACGGATGGTACGATTTATCCGGGCACAAGTACCTGGAAAAAATCCATGCCCCTTCGTGGGTGGATGCTTTTAGCGAGATGTTCAATGGCAGGGATAAGTCTATACAAGCGGAAATTAAACTCACCGGTACACAATCCCCCCGTGAGTATAATTACGATAAGGATGCAGCTCTGTTCGACCTGACAATCTCCGAAGTAACCCTTCAGGAAATTGCACGGCAGGTGTTCGAGCATGAGGATGTCTTCGCACAATTCCTCAAGGAATACAATTCCAGCTACAAGGGCATTCCCTACTCTTTCAGGTCGCACATGCCGAATACTATCGAAGACTGGTGGTACAGGTACGGAACTAAAGAAAATACTTACAACCTAGAGTATTTCCGGGCAGCGATAACAATGCTGGAGTTTTGGATGCTGTCCCACTGCGGTTGGGCGAAAGGTCACCGGTGCTATGTGCCGCCGAACATATTCCAGGTTGCGAGCAGTATTGATGAGTTCAGCAAAGAACTAGACAACCAGATTGAACAGCGAGAGTGTAATGGGGTTTTGCAGGAGTGTTGTGAGTTCCACGCTAAGGACAGCGACTGGTACAAGATGAATATCAATGTGCCTGCGGAAGCGGAAGGGCAGATGGTCTAATCAGGTAAAATAAAAGGATGGACTGCAATTACGAACTTCCGAAACGCATCATGGGATGTGCTCCTTTCCTACAAAGAATGGGATGGGAGCGCGTCCGCCCCAGGCAGGGCTTTTGGCTCAATTTTAGCCGTCTGCACGCCCGCCAAATTCCTGTGGAATACCCGACACAGATGACGGACTATGCGTTAGGCTACCGTACTGAAGAGCCGCTCCACGGGGTCGCAACGCTGCAGCCCTACTCTGAACATGAAATTCTAAAAAACTCGAACCACCCAAACTACTTGCGGAACAATGATTGAACTGCTATTACTCCTATTCTTCGCCTCAATCACCACATGGGCGATGATCGACATTTACTTTTACAGCCTTATTTTTGACCATTTACGGGCTTACGGCGAACAATGGGAAACGTCCACAAACTACTTTATGCGGTGTTTCCGCTACTTGCTCGGTTGCCCATTTTGCCTGTCCCATTGGGTCGCTGCCGGTAATTTGGCGGTCATAACAGGTATGGGCTATGTTGGGTGGCTGCCGGTAGCATTGCATCCTTTGTTAGCGGTGCTGGCAATCCCAGCAGTAGCCCGTGCAGCATCCTCAATAAGGGAATGGGCACTCCCCCCTCTAACCAACATCTATGCAAACACGAACCTTGAAAAAGAAAACGAAGAAGCAACCGCCCCTGACCAAGAAGCAGTTGAATGCCTACCTGAAACAGCGGACGGCGGTCATTACCCAGATCAAACTTGATACGGGCGAGGAACTTGCAGAAAGACTACAACTGCATCGTTGGGACTATATCGTCGCCGGGGACGGGTCTGCAACGAGATTAGAAACCCCTGCGGGGTTCGGTGCTATTCTTTATTCCCGGCACACCCCCGGCAGTAGAAAAAAACTCTTTGGCGGGCTTTCTCACGGGACGAATAATATGGCAGAAATGATGGCAGTTATTTCTGCTCTGCTTTATTTGGAAGGGAGACTCTCCGAAGGGGAAAAACCGACGGTTTACGTTCTTTCCGACAACAGTTATGTCGTTAAAGGAGGGAATGAAGAAATAAAGCCTAAAACTAATCTTTCGCTCTGGGCTAGCATAGAGCAGATGAAACACAGGATGAATTTGATATTCGTCCACGTTAATCGTATGCTTCTGCCTGCTAACATTTTCGGCGACAAAACCGGGAACCTTATCCGCACAAGTTTTGAAACTTTTACCAAAATACTCAACAAACATGCCAAACAAACTAAAAGCAATAACGACCGTCGTTGACGGTGCTACCTTTTCTTGCCATTCGCCCAGCCTTATTTATGAGGGCGAGACATTCAAAAGCCAGGCATACGACATGACGACGGAATACGAGCGTAGCCGAACAGCCGTTCAAGAGTATCCCGAAGGCATTCTGCCCCTGCTCAAAGAGCCTACATCGTGCGCCCCCTGCGACCTGCCTAAAAGTCATCCGGACTATATGCCTAAGGGTGAGTATATCTGCGACACCTACATTATGATAGACGAACTCTGCAAACTCTGGTTCCGTTGTTTCGAGGAATACTGGAACGACTGCGTAAAGGAATTCGGCATCGGCGGTAAAGTGCTGGCAGCATACGCTCAATTCGGCGAGGACCCGAGTTGGGGGACTAACTGGGCGGAAATTGTCTGGCGCATGGATGAAGAAGCGAGCCAGTGGCTGTTCGACTTCTGCATCAAGAACCGCCGGGATTTCGGTAACTTCCTTAAACTCGCCCACTATCCGAGAGACGGCTTCAGACCTAATGACCCCTACACCGTCGAGGATTGGTGCCGCTGGATGCTCGGGGAAATTGACGAACAGGAGCATAAGAGCAGTATGCATCTTGCTGTCGCTCGTGGCTATGACTTCGTCTTGTTCGGACAGGAAAACGGCAAGTTCGCTGAAGAAACGTTTGAGAAGCGGACAGACATGTTTCTCAATAGGTACTGGCTGCCCGCATACGACGGCAGCGGCGGGGATGATGAATGGGATGATCCAGGAGATTGCCAGGGACTGATGAACATCGAAGAAAAGTGCATCATTTTTGTCCCCGATGACGAGGGAGAAAGGAGTGCGGCATGAGCGGATACATACAGCGATATCTAACATCAAAGGACCGTGTTCGCGACATGATAACTCGGCATATTTTCTCTCGCTTTTACGAGGAGCAAGAAAAATATGTAGAAGAGCGACTCGCGCAAGAATCGAAAGAACGTGACCTTTCACAGCGATTACTCGGCTATTGTATCAAAGATTTCGTCCAGGAATTTGTGCCAAGTCGTAAATTGTCCGCCAAGATTGCTCTGTATGTTCCCGATAAGGAAATAGAGATAACGGAGGAAAGCGCCCAAAAATGGGCTTGGCATTTCTACACGCAACATTTTAGCGTTCTGTTTAGATACTGGACGTTGGACTATGGTATTCGGCTGATCCCACAAAGTACAAAGTATGCAGCATTGTGCTTTGACTGGCTGGGTGAAGATGATGGCTTCTGGTCGCCTGCCTATGGAAACAATTACGTAAGCTGTTTGCAATCACAACGAACAATTATGGCAAAAGACAGTGCGATTTATAAATGGGCAGACAAGCATAGTATTGTTATCGACTCACCGAGCGCAGAAATGCCCGATAAGTTGCACAGTATTTGTGAACACGCAGAGTGCAATAGAAAGTGTGTACGATCTTACGTGATTACTCGATGGAATGCCCG
>Ga0099364_10001696_pt1 | contig 36049 bp, 32 predicted proteins | sample TergutTh196P3_FD_73070 | JGI IMG/M metagenome (GOLD analysis project Ga0099364, IMG submission 73070) | Microcerotermes parvus P3 segment gut microbial communities from Pointe-Noire, Republic of the Congo - Th196 P3 | ecosystem: Host-associated > Arthropoda: Insects > Digestive system > Gut ... | reverse complement strand
AAACGCTAACGCGATACTATATATTATATAGCATCCGCATTATCTCGTTAAATCCAGAATTATTTTTGAAATTAATCAAGGTAATGTTTGTCTATTGTTCAATTTTCAAGGTGCTTTTTGTCGCTTCTTGCTATTTTAAAGACTGTAAGACTATTTAAGTGTCACATTAACTGCCGCCCCCTCTCTCACGAATCCCTCGTTTTAGGGGACAGCCTATTTATTATAACACATCGCCTTAAGTTTGTCAAGAAGTTTTTTTATGTTTTTTTTACCAATTTTTGAAACTGATTTATGGGTAAATTGCCGAAATATTACACTTCATTTTTGAGGTGTTCTAACATTATATCACAAAAAAATTTAAAAGTCAATAGGTTTTTTAAAATTATTTCAAAATACTACGAATATCTGAAAATTTTTAAAAATTTAACATAAAAGTTTAAAAAATACCTTGCGCTTTTGGTGAATTTGTGGTATAATGCAAGAGTTCATATAAAAAATGTGGGGGCAATAACATGAATAATATTTCTAAAACAACTTTATTTGTTTTAACAGCAATGCTTATTTCCTCTACTAAAATAATCAGCGATGCAGAAACCCCTCCGAAAGAGTATGTTGAGATTGACACAACTTATACTTCATTTATAATTAAACATTCCGATGGTCGCTTCGCCGAGTACAAAGACCTTAAAAGAACAGGCGGTGATTTGAGGGTATATTCCGCTGATTTGGCTTTTGATGAGGGTTGGACTACCGAAAATACCGAAAGCGGAGAGGTGAAAGTCAGCAATAATAAATGGACGTTTATTATTCCCTCCATTGAAGGCGATGAATATTATACAATTACCCAAACAAAAGATACCGATTCGCGCGGAAATAAAATAGATGAATTCTATACCATGGTAGGAGTTAGTTCAGATTTTTCTACTGTGTTAAAGAATAATGAAATCGGGAAATTGAAGATTCATGCTTCGGGAAGGTTAGAAACAGAATTTGATAAACCTACGACACATTCATTTTCGCAGGGAAATGATTTATTCACGACTCCATGGAATTATTATGAAATTTCCGGAGAAAGCACAGGTTTCACTTTTATTCCATATCCTAACAGGGTTGTAATTTATTCAAAAATTCCTACAGAAATAGATATTAATTTTGGAAGGATAGCGCGCACAATGACATCATTTGATAAAAAGATTCCGATAGACAGTAAAGGTATAGCGATATATGGGATAAACGGCAGGGCTATTATTGTAGACAGAGACAAAAGCATACTTTCACATAAAAGAATGAGATGTACAGTGCTTTTCTGGGCGACTGATATAAGTACACAAGTGTCATACAAAAGCAAAGTTAAACGACCCAAAGACCCTAAAAGTGATAGGATAGGTGAAGAAGTATTTGGAGGTTGGTATAAAGATGCAGGACGAACCATACCGTGGGATTTTGACAATGACATCATTACAGAAGACTGGCAACGCATCTACGTAAAATGGATAAGTAACTGAGTATAAATCATTTTTTTAAGGGGGTTAAAACAATGAAATCAATTTTTAAAATTATTCTATCGATGACGTTCCTTTTTTCCGGTTATACAGCAATTGTTGCGCAAGACACTGAGAACAAACCCTCTCGTCCGGAGAAATACATAGAACTCACCACTAATTATAGGTCACTTACGATTAAATGTTCCGATGGCAGATTTGCGGAAATAGTAGACCTTAAAAAAAATGATGGCGATTTAGATTTATATTACGCCGCCGCTGACATAGAAGGGGATTATGTTGATGATTGGAGATTTGAAATACCTTTTATTGACGGTGACTTGTATTATACTATTATTCCCACAACGGACGTAAATAGTTTTGGTAGGAAAATAGAACACTTTCAAGCTTTCATCGGAAATAATGTAATCAGTGAAGAAATCGCATCCTCTTTTTCAGCCCCTCAAACAGGTGAGTTCAAATTTTTTGCATCAGGCAGACTGGAAACAAAGCTCGATAGTTCTGTGTTAAATAGATTGTGGTTAAGCAGTTATTTTTTCACAACTCCATGGTCTGGATACAGAGTCGTTGGCGAAAGCACAGGTTTCACTTTTATTCCTCACCCTGATAAAATTGAAATTTTTTCAGAAAACCTTACAGAAGTCAATATTTCTTTCGGGGGTGGCTATACCGAAAATCAATTCCCTAACAGCATGCCCGTAGACAACAACGGCATAACAATATATGAAGAAAACGGCGTTGCTGTTGTTGTTGATAGTGGGCAAAATGAAATAGCGCGTATGACGATGAACTGCAATGTAACCTTTTATGACACAATTATATATAGGCGCGAGAGCATAACGGTCCCTTATGGGAGTAAAATCAAACGTCCACCCGACCCCGAAAGCGAAGGTAGGATTTTTGATGGTTGGTTTAAAGATGAGAACAGGACAATCCTGTGGGATTTCGATAACGATGTTATCACAAGAGACGGACAATATATTTATCCCGGGTGGATAGGAGACACAGATTATAGCGATGAGGAATCTTGGTATGATATCCACGCTCAAGAGGAACTTCCATTACTGTCTGCTGACAAAGAAGAAGAAGAAGATTTTAATGACAACGCAGACGCATTTTATATTCAAGACACTGAAAAAAATCCTAATACTAACGTAGAGATTTTTAATTCAGTGAACGTTATTCTATCAGCAGCTATTCTCTTTCTAACAAGGAAAAGAAAATAATAACAGCAGTGATTTGCTATTAATAAACATGAACCTAATTAAAATTTTATAATATAGGAGGATATTATGTCAACAAATTATTCTGAAATCAAGGATTCTATCATCGAGTTATCTAAAAAATCAAAGGAGAAAATGGCTATTGACCCCTCTCTTTATGCTAAATACGATGTAAAGCGTGGGTTGCGCGACATTAGCGGAAAAGGCGTATTAGCGGGTCTTACCAAAATTGCCGAAGTCAAAGCTTACAATATCGAAAACGGTGAGACTATTCCATGTGAGGGGCAACTTTTTTATCAAGGCTATGACATAGAAACCGTTGTAAAAGGCTTTGTCGGCGAACAACGCCATGGTTTTGAAGAGGTTGTTTATCTCTTGCTTTTCGGCGATTTGCCCAACAAAAAAGAGCTTGCTGACTTTAGAAGTCTTCTTTTTGCCCACAACGATTTACCCTCAGACTTCACACGTGATGTCATTTTAAAAGCCCCAAGCAAAGACTTAATGAACTCTCTTGCAAGAAGTGTTCTAACTCTTTACTCTTACGATGACAGGGCTGACGATTTGTCGATTCCTAACGTTTTAAGACAGTCGCTACAGCTCATTTCACTGTTTCCGCGCCTTGCGGTTTACAGCTATCATGCGTCTCGCCATTTTCACTACGATGAGAGCTTGTTCATACACAATCCCCAAAAAGATTTATCAACCGCCGAAAACATACTTTATATGCTCAGACCCCACCATAAATATACCGCCCTTGAAGCCGAGGTTTTGGATATTGCGTTGGTGCTTCACGCTGACCACGGCGGCGGCAACAACTCCACCTTCACAACAAGGGTAGTGACCTCTTCCGGAACCGACACATATTCAACAATAGCCGCCGCAATCGGCTCTCTCAAAGGTCCCAAACACGGTGGCGCGAACATAAAAGTTTCGCATATGTTCGACGACTTGAAAGCCAAAGTCAAAAATTGGAACGACGATGACGAAATTAAACGCTACTTAACCGGGCTGTTAGACAAAAAAGGTTTTGATAAATCGGGCCTTATATATGGAATGGGTCATGCGGTTTATTCTTTGTCTGACCCGCGCGCTAACGTGCTTAAAGGTTATGTTGAAGCGCTTTCTGAAGAGAAAGGGCTTGCAGACGAGTTCGCGCTTTATTCAAAAGTTGAAACTCTCGCCCCGGTGGCTATCGGCGAAAAGCGCAAAACCTACAAAGGTGTCAGTGCAAACGTTGATTTTTATAGTGGTTTTGTCTATAAAATGCTCAACCTGCCACCTGAGTTGTTCACCCCTATTTTCGCGATGGCGCGTATAGCCGGTTGGTGTTCACACCGCATTGAAGAACTAATCGGAAGTGGCAAAATCACTCGTCCCGCTTACAAAAATATCACCCCGAACCGCGAATATAAAGGGTTAAACCAACGCGATTAAATTAATATTAGAAAGGCTGTGTCTAAAATTATGAAAAAGTTTATAGCTAAATTGTTGCCATTATTGGTCTTCATATCGTTTTGTATTGTCAACTTCTCAATTGTCACCTCGGTGGGGGCGAATACGAACGTGACAATAAGCGTGGGTGCTGTGGTGGCATCACCGGGCGACTCAAATGTGCGGGTTCCTATAACCATAAGCGGTAACCCGGGCATAGCCGATGCCATTTTGATGTTTGACATTCCTGCCGGAATCACTCTTACCTCATTTGACGGCACAGGGGGGATGAGGGTTGACCCCATCTCGAGCATCTCTACAAGAATAGTCCTGCTTGAAAACACAACAGCCACGGGTTATACAGGAACCCATTTGTTGTCGTTAGTAATAAGCATACCTTCCAACACTTCACCCGGGCTAAAACCAATCACAATTTTGCCGTCATCCAGCCTTTCCGGGCCGGGCGCAATACCGCGAAGTATTACTGCCGACTATACCCCCGGTGGAATAACCGTGAGCGGTCAAAATCAAACTCAACCCGTTACATCACCGACACAACCTGTCACATCACCGACACAGCCTGTTACATCGCCGACACAGCCTGTTACATCACCGACACAACCTGTTACATCACCGACACAGCCTGTTACATCGCCGTCAACTCAAACAAATCCAAACACATTCCAACCGATTACATCACTGCCGGCGACAGTTCCGTCAAGAGTTGCACAATCAACAACCGCGAGCACACGTGCCGCACCGACTGAAACCGCCGCCACAAGAGCCGCAAGCGCGAAGGCGCGACTCAACAGGTTTTTCTCCAACAACATAACGGTAATTGAGTTGAGAAACGAAAGTAACAGTGCGCGCGTAATCACCGTAAGACCTGACCGCCGCATATCGGATAGGAAAAACATAAGGCTCTACACATATAACACGGCAACAAACAGGTTAGCCCCGATTAGAAACGCTAATATTCAAATCGGCAAAACCACAGGAGCAGTACGCTTTAACACCAACGCCAACGGCTTGATTGTTATATCCGATGGGCCATTGAACAGACGTTAAATGTAGAAAGGACATGTTTGAAAAAATGAAATCTTATCGTAAAGAATTAAGCTTTAACACCAAAACTCGCCGCGCTTATCTGAACATTACGCCGCAAGTTGAAGCCGCGCTTGCCGAAAGTGGGGTTCGTGAGGGGCTGTGCTTGGTTAACGCTATGCACATTACAGCAAGCGTTTTCATAAACGACAACGAAAGTGGCTTACATCGCGATTTTGAGTGTTGGCTTGAAAAATTAGCCCCCGAAAAACCGCACAACCAGTATGACCACAACGGTTATGAAGACAATGCCGATGCGCACTTAAAACGCTCAGTCATGGGGCGCGAGGTTGTCGTGGCGATAACCGAAGGAAAACTCGACTTCGGAACCTGGGAGCAGATTTTCTACGGCGAGTTCGACGGCAAAAGAAGCAAACGAGTTCTAATCAAAATTATAGGAGAATAATCTCCGCGAAAGGGTATGATTTAAATATGAATAGGAAACTTATTTCAAAAATTCTAATGTTACCTGCATTATCTTTGTTGTTGGGGGGAATGTCATTAAGCGCGTTTTCCGCCGACAGCGTTGAGAGTGTCGCTGAAGGTTCAGGTAGTCCGGGAACTCGTAGCCCTGCCCCGAAACCCCAAAGCGTTGTTGTCAGCGGTGGTTTGGTGTCAGAGCCGATTTCTTTTGACTACCCTGCCCTTTATGGGTTTGACACTGTGGTTAGTTTGCCGTCTTACACAAGCCCATACATCACCGAAGCGCAAAACCAAGGCTTAAACGGCGTTTGCTGGACTTTCGCGGCGACTTCTGTGGTTGAGTCGAACATTCTTAAAAATTCAGTTGTTGCTAATCCGGACTTATCTGAATTACATATTGCTCATGCCACTTCACGGGCGGCGTTAAGCCCCAATGTAAACCCAAACGGCTTTTTGGGCGACAGGAAAGAACCCGATGGCGGTGGAAACCGTTCACAGGCGGCGGCATATTTCATGAGGGGTAACTTCGGCGGAACGGTTGACGAGTCGCAGGATAGATATTCTTCCTTTATAAACAGACGACTCACGGCGCGTTCATTCAACGAAACACGCGATAAAACAAAAAGCTACAGCATTGAAAGCATCAAGTTTTTAGGCGGCGATGAAAATAAAAACGATTCTAACAGAATTAAAGACGCGGTTATTGCCCATGGCGCGGTTGGCGCGTCAATGTATTGGCACGGAAACACCACAGCCGAAGCCGGAATCGACCGCACTGAATTTTATAACGCCGTTCACTCGTCATATTATTATAACAGAGCAGAAAACACCCCTAACCATGCCGTGACAATAGTCGGGTGGGATAATAATTATTCGCGCGCTAACTTTAACATTCAACCCACCGCCAACGGCGCGTGGTTGGTGAAAAACAGTTGGGGTAGCGACTGGGGTAACGATGGCTTATTTTGGATTTCATATGAAGACACACGCTTCCCTCTCGACACGTGGGTGGTTGACGGCGTTAAGTCATATGACCAAAGTGAGAAAATCTATGAACACGACCCATTAGGAAACACCGGATTTTCAGACCACTTATTTACTCCTGAAATTTTCGGGGCAAGTGTTTTTGATTTAACTGCTACTGACGAAAGATTAAGCGCGATTAAACTGTATATGTTTTCGGGTAGGGCTGATGTTTATCTTTTAGACGAATTCAATAATATAGGCTCTTTAGATATGAGCAAAGCCATTCCATTAAAAAGCAATATAACCGAAGATTTACCCGGGTGGTACACTGTTCAGGTTAATTCGGCAGTTCTGAAAGGCCCGAAATTCGCTATCATTGTGAAATATACAAATGTGGGTGTTCATAGATTTGCCACAATTCCTGTTGAAACTTATGTTCCGGAATATGCAGAATCCACTGCTGAATTGGGCGAGTGCTTCTTCTCTGACACGGGTGGACCGGAGTCATGGTATGATTATAATGAGAACTATTATAATGATGATGGAGAACTGGTTATCGTTCCGCCGACATCGTTCAATATAAAAGCGGTAACCACATCTGACACTCGCGCGGTTGAGGCCGCCGCCGCTAAATTAGACTGGAACACAATTCGCGCCCAAAACTTTGCACAAAGGGGAGGAATGGAAGACCTCTACCTTCCGTTGAATGCCGACTACGGGACTATGGTTAGCTGGCAGTCAAGCGATACCGCCGTTATAGCAAACGATGGTAGAGTAAGCAGAGAAATAGGAGGAGAGGTTAAACTCACCGCAAAAGTAACAAGAGGCGCGGCAGAAAAAGAAGTGGTCTTCGACTTAGAAGTGTTCAAAGACCCAATAAGCGACCAAGAAGCCGTTGAGCAAGTTATAAGCACTTTATCATTTGATGTATTTCGTGGGAATAACGCGTTGCCAAATGCTGTCACCCATAATTTAGCACTGCCCGAGTCAGCCGCTAACGACACGGTTATAACCTGGAAATCAGATAACCCGCAAATCAACAACAATGGTGTCGTTATAAACGATGAATTTAAAGCCTTAACAAAGAACACAAGCGGATACTTCACCGCAAGTGTCAGCAAGGGCGACTACTCTAAAGACCGTTCGTTTGAACTCAATGTTTCTGTAACAGACTTTGTTGAACCTCATTACACTGTGAAAAAAGGCGGGGACAATTTAGACATGAAAGCCAACCTCACCCTTGAATTCAGCGAGCTGATTACCGCAAGACAAGGTGGAGTGATTACGATTGCGGCATTCCCGAGAGACGGCGATGAGTTTAGAAGAAGCAATGCTTATGACCCCAATGTGGCAGTTCTCTTTGAATACACCATACCGGCAAACTCCGGCATAGTTAACATGAACACTGTGACAATCCCCTTTGAAGAATTTAAAGAACCAACCGGCATTTCACTCAAAGACTTTGCAACAAACCCCGCCATATTTGAGCAAAAGCAAACCATAATCCCCGGCGGCGGTGAGCCTGTGGATATAGTAGGCGATGAAATAAGGGCTTACAGCATTTTCGTGAGTAGAAACTCATTTGTTGACTTAGCCGACAATCAGGTTTATCACAACATCACCCTTAACAACGTCCCCTCGTTCGGGATTTGGGATGCGTTCTTTTCACTCAAAAACGGCGAGTCACCACAGCCCGACCAAATGTTTTACGGCGACATTAACCAAGATAACGTGGTTGATGCAGAAGATTTGACACTGCTCAGAGAGCATATCACAGGCAAAAAAGCCATCACCGAACCACTGTGGCTAAAAAGCGCGGATGCTAACAACGACGGCAAGGTAAATATAGCCGATTTGACTTATATGAAGAGGACTGTAACGAAAACTGTTGGTTTTGAGCCGATACCTATTTCAGTTGAGAGTTGACAATTGAGAGTTGACAGTTGTGGAGTCGCCTTGCGGCAACGGATTGTAGGGGACGGGCTTGCCCGTCCCGAATTGGACACCGAAAATTTGTGATGAAGACGGTCTTCAAGCGGAATTGTCTTAATGACCCTATAAACCACAGAAGGGAGCAAGTCTTATGAAAAAGATGGACGGTTTGTAATGCCTTGAAAGGAGGTATTACAAAATGTACAAATTGTATATTTATTGCGAGGCGGCTCTTCCGCTTACAGTTCAGCAGAAAGACCACCTCAAGCGTAAGAAAATTAAACCTAATGATGTGACGGTTCGCCGCTTCGGGGGCAAAGATGAGATTTTTGCCTATGTGAGAAAACATGATTACTATTCTCGCAATGGCGAGCAGCGTAATCATATTCTTGATGCAATGATGTGTAACCCCAATGACTCACTTCGTCACAAACAATCTTTCGACCGGCAATACCCTAATCGTTGGAGCATGGGGGACGATGTTTATCACCTCGGTTATCTCGTTAAGGACGAAAACGACAGGGTTATCGACTTCCGTAATTACACCGATGAGCTTTATGCGTTCGATTTAACGGCATACGAAAAAGCGTGTTGGGCAATTCGCCGCAAAAAATGGGAAGAAGAATGCGAAATCCGTGATGCGAAGTGGGAAAAAGACAAACAACTCCGCGAGGGTGAGCATTATTGGAGCTATTATCGGCGGATTCGAACCACGCAGGAGCGGCGGCACGCTTGCAACAGTGAGTACGTGGGGCTTATTCGCGGCAAACGCAGTTACGTCAATATCCCCAACACATGGGATGATTTTTACTTTAACCGTGAAAAATCATGGAAAGCACGGAGCAAAAGCGCAAATCGCCAGTATGAAACCAACCTGAAAAAACACATCTACACAGTCAAAACAACCTCCACGTTTGAAGAAGACGTGGAGGTTATTATTTTCGCTTGACAAAAACTTTAAAATATGCTATAATCACAGTAGTGAAAAAATAAAAAAATTAAGCGTGGGGGTGTTTGTAATGAAACAATTTAAAAAAACGATTAAAACAAACCCGGATGGCACAGTACCCCTCGGCGGTTCTGCCATAAAAACTCCTCCGGAGCTTACCAAGAGAATTGAAAGATTTTTGCAATCTCGCAAGGAACATGGCTTTGACAAACCAATCTCCCCTCAATAAACGCTCTTTATGGAGTTATTGAATATCAATACCGCTTCACCACGAAGCGGTATTTTTACACCCTATGTACCCACTCTTTCACTCAGCCTCCCCACCCAAAAAGGGAGTATATTCAAAGAGGTTAATTCTGATTTTTTTAAATAAACTACCAAAATTTAATTAAAATATTGACATTTTAAGCTAAATGGTTTATAATTGTTTTATTAGAATGTCTTGTTTTAATTGAGAAAGGTGGTTTTATTATGGGTTCTGTTATAAAGCGCATTGCAGCAGTGCTGTTGTCGATGGTGTTTGTTGTTAATATGACGTTGCCGACGGTGTTGGCAGAGGAAAAACAAAACTCCGAGGCTTCATCGGTGAGAAAGATGAGGGCGGAGTTTGACGTATTTATGGACACGCAATTTGTTTACGGCATAACGCACGATGCCCTGTATTTGAATTTAGCACTTGCCAATCCTGAAAAGTTTGAAGGCTATTATGACGATGATTATAAAGAAATATATTGGCGGTTAGAGCCTGAAAAGCAAAGGGATTATAATGAAGATGCGCGGTTGGCAATGCAGACGTTTAAGAAGTTTGAGCGTTCAAAGCTGACAATGGCGCAACGCAAAGACTATGATATTTTCGCGCTTAATGCCGCTTTATTTGAAGAGGGTTCTAAAATAGCCGACCACCATAAACCATTCAGATATATCGGGAACACGCCGCTTTTACTTAGTGAATATCAATTTAACAATGTTGACGACATTGAGATTTATTTAGAGCTATGCTCTCAAATCGGCGCGCTCTTTGGCGATTATTTCAGCTTTGACAGAGAAAAGGCTGTTTACGGCATGTTGTCTGTCGAAGCAATAGAGGAAGCAATTAACGAGTGCAAGACATTCCTCAAAAAAACTCAAAGTAATGTTATGGTTGTCGAGTTCGCAAAACGAATAAACGAATTGACTTTTATTAATAGTACGAGAAAAAATGCCTATATCAGGCAAAACAGAAAAATTTTCACCGAAAAAATTGCTCCCGCTTACAGGGAGCTTATAGTCGAGCTTGAAAAACTCAAAGATTTAGGGAGCGAAAACGCGAAAAGCATTGCCGAGTTCGACACCGGAAAGGCGTTTTACAGACACGCGCTCAAAAGAGCGGGCATTACCATGACACCGGAAGAGCTGATTTCTGTTTCAAACTCGAAATTGAGAAGTTACAGCCGTGAATTTGTTGATTTTGTTTCGACTAATGATGGGTTAGGCTTTGATGTTGACGTAGTAACGGGTGGAACGTCTGCCGAAAGAATTATGGCTTTGTTGAGAACAGAGTCGTCAAAGGACTTCCCAGACATTCCGCCCAATATAACCTATGAAATTAAAAAAATCGATGGTGGATTGACAGGGCTTTCAGACGGAGTGTATGTGTTGCCGCGAATAGATGATTATATAAATAACGTGATTTATTATAACCCCGATGTTTCATATGACTATTTGTTCGCTCTTATGGCGCATGAAGGGTTTCCCGGTCACCTTTTAGAGACGGTTTTGCGTTATTCAAACGATGACATTTCAAACTACAGGAAATACAACACCTTTATGGGATATTCAGAGGGTTGGGCAACATACGCCGAGCTGTATTCATATAAATATTTAAGGCGAAACGATAACATGAAAAAACTCATTCGGCTTGAAAAAGAATTGGACATGGCGTTGTTCCTTCGTGTCGATTTAGGGGTTAACTATCAAGGGTGGACACTTAAGCAGTTGTCGGAATACTTAGACACTATTGCTTTCTTCAAAGACTACATTTCCGATGAGTTTTACGAAACATTCTATAAGCACGCCTTGACTCACCCAATGAATCCGGTGCCTTATGCCGCCGGGTATTATGAGATTGAAATTTTAAGGGCGCGTTTTGAAAGACAACTCGGCGCAGCATACAGCGACAAGTTGTTCCATGAAGAGTTCCTCAAAATCGGGACTGCCCCGTTTTCAATGGTGAAGAGTTGGTTAGACCACGCCGTGCGCGAGCATAGGAAACAGGCGGCGTAGCTTTGCAAGAGGAGAAAACAGTTGATGGCAATTTTAATGTGTCGCGATATACCCGTATATGACATTAAGAAAGACGAAGTGCTTTCTGAGGTTTTATGCCCTTTTACAGATGTCTTAAATTCAGCGAAAGCGTATAAGACATGGCGAACAAACAGAGCATATCTGAAAACAAATCGTATAGCCGAACAGACTGTCAAACAAGCGGGAGGATTTCATACGCGTGAAGCCAAACGGCGATTGTCACTGTCGGACAGTTTTTGGATAAAACACGACTACGATTCTGAAATTAAATTTGACGACATTACGCCTTATTTAAATCCTTTTTCTGAAGCCTATATTGTTAAAAAAGAACATAGTTCAAGTTCTGTTCCCGAATTAGTTTTGGGTGGTTCACAACCTAAAAAATGGGGAGTTCTTTCTGAGCCGCATTACGGTGTTACTACGTTTATGTCAAAAATCGAATACCCTGAACAAGTTCATGCTGAAATGCTTGCAGTCAAATTAGCAAAAGCATGTAATATTCCGGCGATGAACGCTTTTGTGGAAATTAATGAGAGAAAAGTATTTGCAAAAGAATATCATTTGTTTACACCAAGCTGCGGAGTAATAAACCTTATAAATATGACATCGACAGAGCGAACTCTAATCCAATTCGACCAATTAGGCATTGGCGTGTCCGGTTATAATCCTACGAATATAATCGAAGCTTACAAAAAAGCGGGTGTGTCAGGTGACGTTACTAAAACAGCAATTGCACAAATTATCTTTGATGGAGTAATAGGTAACATCGATAGAAAAACTAACAACAGCAATTGGGCTATATTCTCAGACACCCAAACAGGCAAACGAACTCCAAGCCATCTTTACGACTTTAATTGGGCTAATTTAGAAAATGCCAATACAATTCCTATAAAAGAAATAGTTTCTAATATCAAAAAATCAGATGTTCTTCAAATCAAAAGCGAAGCTTTATCTATCTTAAAAATCATAGCCGACAAGACTAAAGAATTGGGTTTAGAATTATGGAGAGAAAATGCGTTAAATTTTGAAACGCTGTTAAAGCCGTGACCTCAAGACACCTTTCACCACATCGGGATTCCCCGTGCCGCCTAATTTACGCATGACCTGCCCCATCAAGAAGCCGAACGCTTTCTCTTTTCCTGCCGAATAGTCTGAAACGGCAGATGCGTTCTCTGCAAGAACTGTTATAACCGCCTCGACAACGACATTCTCATCGTTCACCATTGCCAATCCTTTTTCGTCAATGTAGGCTTGCGGTTCAACGTCGTGGGTAAAGACCGCTTCAAGCACATCGTTGCAGACATTGCGGTTAATTTCGCCGTTTGAGACTTTTTGCACGAGAACGGCGACTTTTTCAGCGTTTATATTTAAATCTTCAGGGAGTTTGTTGGTTGCGTTCATCAAGCGCATGAGTGAACCCGTAATCAAATTAGCCGTCTCTCTTGGCGAACAGCTGAATTGCACGATTTTTTCCAATAACTGCGATATGTTACTGTGGCTCGTAAGAATTGCCGCATCACCCTCTGACAGCCCGTAATCACGAATATAACGCTCTCGCTTTTGGTGCGCCAACTCGGGGAGTGAATCTCTCACCTGCCTTAGCCATTCATCGTCAATAACAATCGGCGGTAAATCGGGTTCGGGAAAATAGCGATAATCTTGAGCGTTCTCTTTAGACCTCATGCCGTATGACTCACCCTGTTCATCGTCCCAACGGCGAGTTTCTTGTACGATAAACCCGCCCTTTTCCAATACGCTGATTTGCCGCGCGGATTCGTATTCAATTGCACGTTTGATTGCTTTGAACGAGTTTAAGTTTTTCATCTCAGTACGCGTTCCCAATTCAGCTCCTGCATGAGACACCGATAAGTTCACATCAACACGCATAGAACCCTCTTGCATTTTGCAGTCGCAAATATCAAGATACAACAATATTTCACGCAACTTCTCCAAATACGCAATAACCTCATCGGCAGTGCGAAAATCCGGTTGCGTTACTATTTCCAACAACGGCACGCCGCAACGGTTGAAGTCCATTTTTGTTTCGCCTGTAGCTGAGTGAATTAGTTTACCTGCATCCTCTTCCATATGAATTTCACGTATACATATACGTTTAGTGTCAATATCAATGTAGCCATTACGGCAAATCGGGGCGTACAACTGTGACACTTGGTACGCTTTGGGTAGGTCGGGATAGAAATAATTCTTGCGGTCGAATTCAGAACAGCTATTAATTTCACAATCCAAAGCCATTCCTAACCGAACAGCATATTCCACTACTGCGCGATTCAGTTTCGGGAGTGTCCCCGGCATACCTGAACACACGGGGCAAACTGCTCTGTTAGGCTCTGCTCCAAACTCGGTTGAGCAACCGCAAAATATTTTTGAATTGGTGGACAACTCCGCATGGACTTCAAGCCCCATGACTACTTCCCACTTCATATTAACACCCCCTATTTTGATAGAGCATAGCCGCATTAATCAACTTATTTTCGCTGAACGAGTCGCCTATTAATTGAAACCCCAACGGCAACCCTTCTGTGTTGAAACCGCACGGCAGAGCCACTGCGGGCAATCCTGCCAAATTCACCGACACTGTGTATATATCACCCATATACATTTTCATAGGTTCATCTATATTTTCACCTATTTTATAGGCGGCAGTCGGGGCGACAGGCGATAAAATCATGTCATAGCGTTTGAATAATGTATTGTATGCCTTTTTAATCAGCGCGCGAGTTTGTAACGCTTTTTTATAGTAAGCATCATAATATCCGGACGACAGCACAAACGAGCCGAGCATAATCCTTCGTTTAACCTCCAAACCAAAGCCTTCACTACGCGACATTCGATAAACCTCTGCAAGGCTGTCTGCGTTTTCACACCGATAGCCGAATTTCAGCCCGTCATATCTTGAAAGATTAGACGATGCTTCTGCACAAGCGATTATATAATAAGCCGGAACCATATACTCAGTCAACGGCATGGTAAAGTCTTCTATGATTGCGCCTGCCGCTTCAAATTCACGTGCCGCCGCCAATACTGATTGCTTTACATCTTCATCTATACCCGTTTCAAAGTAGTTACGCGGTATGCCTATTTTCAGTGGAGTTTTTGTTTCATTTGTGCAGGTGAACTCAAACGGCGCGCTTGTACTGTCTTTTTCGTCATAACCCGAAATAATCTCAAACAAAGCCGCACAATCTTCTATGTCACGCCCGATAATCCCGATTTGGTCTAACGAAGAAGCATAGGCAATCAAGCCGTAGCGTGACACCGCGCCGTAGGTCGGCTTTATGCCTGTCACGCCACAAAACGCACAGGGTTGACGTATGCTCCCACCTGTATCAGAGCCAAGCGCGAGCGGTATTTCTCCCCCTGCGACAGCCGCCGCGCTCCCACCCGATGAGCCGCCCGCAACTCTTGTAATGTCCCACGGGTTTTTGACTGCCCCGGCATTACCCGTTTCGCTTGAACCGCCCATTGCAAACTCGTCCATGTTAAGTTTACCGATTACAATCATTCCCGCTTGTTCAAGTCTGTCAATAACGGTTGCATTATAAACAGGTGTGTAACCCTTCAGCATTTTTGAAGAGCAACTCGTTTCAATTCCCACGGTTGATATGTTATCTTTTACGGCAATAGGTACACCGGCAAGCGGCGAGAGTGTTTCGCCTGAATCTATGCGTTTTTGCACATCTTCAACACGCGCGGAAATATCCGCAACAGCAAGAAAAGCATTATGCTTATTCTCTTTAGCAAGCGGTACATACATTTCAGCTGCATCAAGCACGCTCATTTCGCCGCCTTTAATTTTTTCAGCTAATTCTAAAGCACTATATTTATTTGTCATCATTTCACCTTCTCTCATTCGACCGTTTTTGGCGCAATAAACATCGCGCCGTCATTCGCGAAAGAATTTTTTAATATACCCTCGCGAGGAAATGACGGGAGGATTATATCTTCGCGGAATGTGTTGCCGGGGTTGATTGCTGCATTGTCGGGTGCGAATTCATTTTCTTGTTGCGCGCTTGTGTCTAATTCTGACAGTTTTGCCATGCTGTTAATAATCTTCCCTAAATCGTCTGTTAATTTCAGCGTTTCTTCTTCAGAAAGGGTTAAACAAGACAAATTTTCCAAATAAGAAATAAGCTCTTGATTTATTTCCATATTTTCAGACCTCCGTTTTCTATACAAATAAAAAGATGTTCATTACACACCGCCACAGAGTTTAGTCTGCGCAATAAGTATAATGAACATCTTTGTTCACGTTAATTATACGACATAATCATGGATTTGTCAATAGGTTTTTTAAATTTTATTTTTCCTTCTTTTTACAATCATCATCAAAGAGCCGAAAGCCACAGAGAAAGTGCCGATAATGGTGATTATAGAAAACGAGTGAACTCCTGTTTTGGGGTTTACTTCAGCGACAGTGTTTGGGGCGGTTGAAGCGTGCGCCCTGTCAGTGATTATGATTAAGGGGTTTGACGGGAAAACGTTTTTTGAATGTAAGAATTCCAAAAGACGAACTTCATAATAACCCGGGTCGGAACTGTTAGACGAATAGAGCAAAGGCAAACTTTCAACATCGCCATAGTCTTCATATTCATCGTCGCCATAATCGTCATCAGAAATGTCATTTTCAATGTCGCCTTCGTTTTCGGCTTCGTTTTCATCTTCCACGATTATAATCACTGCTTCTTGTTCTTGTTCTTCTTCTTTTTCGGCGGCGTTAGCAATGAAACCTTCAATAATTTCACGAATGTCTTGTGCACTCAAAAAACCGGACTGAGGGCCTGTTGGCTCATAGCTTGAGAAAAATGCAACTATATGCACAATCGCACGTTGGTCAATGTCCCTGTGATAGAGAATGGATTCAAAGTGAGCCGTCTGCGGATTATATTCCAATTCGCCGGTGAAGAAGGGGGCGATTATTCCGTCATTGAGTCCGAACACCACAAACACCGCCGCGCCGTCTTTGTTTGTAAGAGTATTGTTTCTTGAGTCACGAACGTTTGCTTTTAGGGTTATGTCGCCATTTACAACAAATTCATCGCCGTTTATATGCTCTATTTGCTGTCCGTTTGTGTCGGTTATGGTTAGTGAAATGTTTGGCTGTTCAGGGTTATATGTATCGTTTACCCAAAGATTCACAGCCCTTGAATAATCAGCAGGGTTCGTGTTGCCTTGCTGAGACACAATCACGCGGAACAAATCGCCGTTCATGTCGGGGGTAACATTGCCGATAACAAGCTCAGGGGCAGTCGCATTTGCTATATTCTCCCAACTTCCTATAACATTATTTCCACCGCGTATATATGCCTGCCATTGATAGATTAAATCCCCGGTTTTGCCTTCTTCTTTAACTGCCGTGACTTCAAAGCGCGCTGTTTCACCCTCTTTGACGTATGAGTGATTTGGCGGTTTTATAATGTGCGGCCCTGTTTTTCCTTTAGTTTGAATTGTGATGGGTGAGCCTAAAGTCGAGTTAATAGCCAACCCGTTAGCGGCTGTTCTTACTGCCCGTATGGCATAATCAAACATAGAACCGGCATCAAGGTTTCTGATTAGAAAATGCCCGTCTGTCGGGTTTATTCTGTCGGGTAACTCTGTGAAATCGGCTCTGTTGTGCGGTTTTTCAAAAATCTTATAAAATTCCGCTTTTGTGTCTGTTGGAATGTCCCATGCTAATGAAGCATCACTGTTTGTTGTATGGTCAACCCTGAAATTTCGAGGTAAATTTGCAGGAAGATTAACCCAGCCGTTACCATCGGTGGTAAAACCAATCACCTTCACGCCTTCAGGTATACCCATTCTTTCATTACCTTGATTTTGCCAGTAGTGCATTTGAACAGAATAGTTATAATTATTATTGTCGATTGAAGTCGGAAGATTGCTTATTGATGAGGAGAAAGCGTTGCTGCTCGCTTCTGTGGTGCCGGTGCTCCAACCGCCGCCACCTCTTACTCTCCCTCCTAAGTGACCTTCGAGACCCACTTTTAAAATTACGCCTGCCTCACCGCTCATCGAACCAAATGCTGAAATAGAACCGCCGAAACTGTAGCTTTGGTCTATACTTTTAGAGTGGTCTGTTCCAAACCCAAACCCAAACGAATTAGATGAGGGACGAACGCTCATCTGTGTGCTGCTCATTAGCGTATCATCACCATTTTCGTCATTCATAGTGCGTAAATCAACAGTGTCTTTGGGGTAAGTTTCCGGGGAGCCGGGTTTATGTGCATAAACCGCTTCTATATCAAGGGGTGTCATTTTGTGCTGTTTAGCTAACGCGTTATATTCATCAAGAGAAACTATACTGAATAGCGGCGGATATAGTAAAGAATACTGTATATCCTCAACTCCGGCAGGGATATAGCCTATTATATCCCCTCCTAATGAGCTGTCTTTAATAATTAAATCGTCAATAGATGTGTGGGATTCAGTCACTTCATCGATTACTTCTTCTGATTTCTTCATCTGGTCGTACAATTCCTTAGTGACTAAAATTTCAGGAAAATCAACGCTGTAAGTATACATAATTGTGGGAGCCGCCTTGACAAGAAGATTAGTCTCACCGGGTGCCGCGCTGAAATTTATAGATGTTGATTTAGTATCTGTTTCCACCCTGCTTTTAGACCAGTCAAACATAAATTCTAAATCAAATCCGCCACCGACCTTTCCTTCCTGCCCTAAAAATTTAGCCCCAAAAGTCGCTGAGCCGCCTAAGAAGAGCGAAGCCCCCGCTTTCCATTGTTTTCCTTCGCTTGTGCTATCACTGTTGGTTATACTCACCGTTGTGCTACCCGGTGAGCCGCCGTAATCAACATCACTATAATACGGAACGCTGGTCATTATAGTGTCGATTATGGGTTCAGACCATGCGTAAGCATTGCCTGTGTATTTATAATTAATATTATTATTCATTCCCCTAATCGGGAACAAAACAAAACTTGAGCCAAATTCGTTGTCACCACCGCTAAAATAGAAACTATTTGTCGATTTGCCGCCCTTAATGATATAGTTAGTCGCTTTAGTCGTTGGGTCTATTCTGACATCTTCAAGCCAAATCCAACCTATATGATAGTCAGAAAGGTCATCGGCAATGCCCATACCAAGCGAACTCGAACGGCTTGTTGTCGTATAAACAAGCTGATTTAAGCGCGTGTTGTTATTTTGGAAAGGTATGAAATATGCTCTGTCCACATAGGCATAATTTGTTTTTGATAATGTAATGTCAAGTGCGCGTGACAAAGTGAGCGAGGGGACATTACCGTTTTTCGAGAAAGTTGCCTTGCACAAAACGCCGTTTAAGAATACATGCAACTCCGTATCCACCATAGAGCCTACAGCAAGGGCAATGGGCGGAATCATAGAGTTATCACGCTTTAAGCTTTTCAACGAGCTAATCGAATTAAAACCGGTAAGTTTATATTCACTCGAACCCGCATCGTAATAAAGGGTAGAATAAAGATATTTTTCTTGAAGTTTTCCCACACTATCTTTAGAATCATATGTATTCGACCAACCGGCGACAAACACTAAATCTCTGTCGTCATTGCTGTTCAAGGGTTTGTATTTTTGCGCCGCTGAAAACCGCAAACGTTCTGTAGAGCTGGCAGAAAGCGCGCTTTTAAATCGCTGAGAGTACTCACGATATACTAAGAGATAAGTAGATTGGTCGTGGTTTTTATACGAAGAAGTCAAAGGCATTGAGATGTTAATTATTAACTCATCAACACGAGTGTCTCGCATATTTGCAGACTCTAACTGAACCATCGGCAAATCCCAACTGCTGTTAAGCCCTTTATAGTCATCAAGATGTATAGTATCTGCTACGACAAAACCGTTGACTGTATTAACGCCATTCGCATTTTTAGTAAATTCCGGTCTGTATATTCTAATCTCAGGTGCTGTTTTTGACGGGATATAAACCGCAACCTGCTGTTGATTGGTGTAACTGCTAATAAAACTACCTGCCGCAAGTGCTGTTAAACCTCTTGACTTATCGGCGGAAACACTTGAAATCCAACTTTCGGCAGAATGCGTCGTTTGATATACGACTTTATATTTTAATCCAACCCTTTGATAGACCGTGAACAGAATCCTATATTCAGAGGTTGATTCGCCCCACTTATTTGAAGAAACATAAGACGTTCCTTTATAATATCTGACTTCAAAGATTTCGTCAATTCCGTCATTGTTAAAGTCAACGGCAACAGAGTTTGAAAAATAAGGGTGGAATTTTGACGTGCTACTTGCCGCGGAATTGTCTGCATATTTATATTCCCACGAATTATCAAACAACAAACCCGGCCCCATAGCTGATTTTATATTGTCATGGCCGCCAGCGATTTTAAGCGTTTCTTCAGAAGGGTTGTGGTTAATCGGGGCTAAAATCTTTGATTTGCCTTCCCAGTCACCGGGGTTGTTCATATCAGCAAGATATAAACCCATTGCGCCGCGTTGCGGTATAAATTCTTCTAATGGGTGAGATGTTGTATCTAATTTATAATCGTTGACATTCATTCCGAAGTCTGCTACAGCATTAAGTATTGCTTTTTCGTTTAAGTCGTTTGGCTCGCGTTCTTCTTCCGGTTCTTCGGGTTCTACAGGTTCGGGCTTAGGTCTTGGCGGTGGGTTGTGAATTGAGAGGATTTCGCGGTCTCTTTCATTGTATTCCAATTCATAATACTGCTCTTTTATGAAGAAATGCTCTAATGCAGAATGTTCAACATTGCTGATAACAAGCCCTGAACCGACAAGCCCGATGAGCATCTCCGGTTTAGGGGAATTGTCACCCGTACCAAGCTTGAGGGTTGCGTGAGTGCTGAGGTAATACTCAGCTACCGTAGCAGCCCCACCGAAAGTGATAATGGCATCGCGGGCAGAAGAAGAAATAGGTCTGTTTACTTTCACGCTATTGACATCTCCACCATATACGTTTAAGGTGCCGCCCGATTTTACCACGATTGAAAAATTCGTTTCGTTGCTCATAACACGCGTCACTTTGCTGTCAATTGTGACACCATCTGAAACAGTAAGAGTTGTACCGTCGTTTACTTCAAATATAGCGAGTGAAGAAGTATAATCACTACGAATATTCAGATTTGTCAGTACAACATTTGATTTGTGCGCAATGGTGAGCGTGGCAGTGTCGTGGTTGCCCGCTCTCGTAATCAACGAACTTCCGTTTGAGCTTGTAATCGTCAGCTTGCTTCCGTATGACCTTTTAGCACTCGGAAAAGCCAACAAATTTTCGCCATCAATCGAAAGTGTAGTATTAACAGTAATATCGTTAGTTAAATTAATGGTTATGTCGCTCCTGCTTCCGACATAATTAGACAAGGCAGTTCTGAACTCATTTAAATTCCGAACATTATAAACGTCAGAACTTGAATTTCCCACACTCGTCACGGCAAGAACGGGCGGCGAAACAGCATGTGCTGTCGGTAACATATGCCCTAAAGATATTGTCAGCGCGAGTAACAGAGAAATCCATCTCCTCTTGTTTTTTGAATGTCCTTTTTTCATTTTTAAAACCCCCTTATAAATATAGCCGATTATTTCAAAAAATTGCCGTAAATATTATAGCACATTTTCACATATAAATCAATATTTTTTTCTAAAATATTGTTGAAAATTTTCAAAAATTATTTATTATCATTCATTATCACGGGGTAGCAATAAGTCACAACATTCTTCAACATGACAGCTGCTAAAGTATTGCTCTTCAAGAGGAATCCACTTTTCGATAAAGTCTTTAGCTTGCTCAACGCCATCGCGCCCTGTTATTCGCTTGATTTGTTCATCAGGTTCGATTGACATGAACATTCGCAAATCGTAATACGCTCTAAACATAGGGTGGCATGAATAAGTGCCTTCTATAATGGTTATGGGGTTATAACGCACAATAAGCTCATCGCCGAGCGTTTGACGTTGACAGTCATACGGGCGATAAGCAAAATCCGCTTTCCACCATAAAGGGGTAAGAACTTCCTCAAAAAACCGCTCATAGTCTACATTGCCGCCCGGCTCTTTAAGGCGTGCATCGGTTCTTTGTTCAGGTGTTAAGAAAAAGTGGTCCATATGAACAACGTTGCATTTATAAACATCTGCCAACAGCGCGGCAAGGGTTGTCTTTCCAGCGGCGCATCTGCCGTCAATGGCAATCAACAACCGCTGATTGTTCTCTTTCATTTCGCCGATTTGGCGTTGCATATTAGTTTTATACACGGCAACCTCATACATCAAATTTACGGGCTTTCAGCACAACCATTATTGCGGGGATTAGAATAAATTGCAGACATACTCCGGGCAAAGCGGTTAAAAAAGCTGTCGATAAAAATATTTCTAAGGTAAAATCATTTCCCAACATCAAAAACATAGCCGCGCCAAAAACCAACCTTCCGACAATCATGGCGGCAATCAGCGAATAATAGAGAGAAAACACGCTTTTGTGTGAAAGAAAGTATAACGCTCCCGCAATCGCCCCGTAAGTCGCCAATTCAAAAGCCATTGCAACGGCTTCAGGATAAATCGCCGGCATAGCGAGAACGAAAGAACGCCACAACGGCAAAAGAAAGCCAACCGCCAAACCATGCTTCCAACCGCAGATAAGGCCGCATAAAAACACAGGAATGTGTAGAGGCAGTAACAACCTCCCCAAATCTTGACTCTGCCCGACAAAAAGCAAAGGCAACACAAACCCCACAGCCATAAGCATAGCAGACAACATCAACTTTTTATTCTTCAAACTACGCAACCTCACATATTGAAAGTGATTAGCTGCAGGTCATCTCTTTGCGGTTGGTTGCCTTTGTGCTCTTTAAAGGCGTTTTTAATCTCTTCGCTTATTTCGGAATGTCTTTTATTGTGGTGTTGAAGAATCAGCTCTTTCATTCGCGCATAGCCGAAAGGCAAGCGCGACTTATCGCCGATTTGCTCATATAAACCGTCTGTCGCAATGTAAAACTTATTGTCGGGTTCACTGGGAATGACAACGGTATTAACATCGTCTTTATGTTTTACTTTGCCCTCGCCTACATATATTCTTTGACCGCTCACCCGAATCGCATCTCTGCCGTTGCAGACAAAAACGTGAATACCTCCCGACGACACCTTGACAGTGCCGTTGTTTGCGATGAATAAAACCGCAAGAGTGCAACCCTCTTCTATGTTCTTTTTCCCATCTTCGTTGTCAAAGCGAAACACTTCAAAAAACTTTTTGTCTAACTCATAAAGAATTTGAGCAGTGTCTCTATAATTTTGAGGTGTAACCATAGCATCAAGCAACGAAACAACAACCATAGTCAGCAATGCGCCGGCAGTGCCATGACCGACACAGTCGCACACGCACAAGACAGTCCCCCCATTAAAGCGTTTAATCCAATAAATATCGCCCCCGAGTATGTCGCGCGGTTTCCAAAAAATCGAATAATCCGAAAACGCCTCCTCAAAGACACTTTCGGGCGGAATGAGCATCCTTTGTATTTTCGCCGCGTATTTAAGGTTTTCGGTTAAAATTCTGTGTTGATTTTTAATTTCAATTTTAGCGTTTAAAAGAGCCTCAGAACTTTCTGCTTCGTTGGCAACTTGAGATTTTTGCTGATTTTGCTCGCTTTTTGTAATCATTAAGTTAAACGCCCCCTCTCTCTTCTTTCTATTTTACCAAATAAAAACAAAAAAATCAAGGGCTTTTTGTGCTTTTTTATAAATTTGACTTATATTTAGCTTGAATTTAGTCGACATAAATCGGGAAAGGCAGGTTTTTTTGTCTTTGATTTGTCGAATTTTGTCGAAAAAAACAAAAATCGACAAAACTTATCTAATCTTTCCACGAAAAGCCATTGAAAGTTTGTAATTATTATGATAGTATATTACTATACCAAAGAATTATAGGAGGTTGCAATGATACAAAAGACAAAAGTGCTTATTGGCGATGATACTGTCGACCAGGGATTAGCATGGGCAGGTGTTTTCAAGGCGAAGGGAATGTATGCGATTACACGACCAAAACACGGCAAAATCATATTAGATTCGGTGCTGAACGATATGCCGGATGTATTGATTATCGAGGCGAAGATGCCGGAATATGACGCGGTTTCTATACTTAATGAGTTGTCTAAAACGTCAAAAACGCCTAAGCCGAGCGTGGTGGTAATTTCAAACTACGACTCTCCTCACCTTGAAAGCGAGATTATGAGCGCGGGGGCGAAATATTACATGGTTAAGCCCTTCGAGCCGAGCGTTTTGGCGCAACGTGTTGAAAACATCTTAGCCGCCGGGACAAGCCTTCAAAACGTGACATACAATGTTCACCAAACCCCACCCGATGATTTAGAGTTTGTCGTCACCGACATAATTCATCAAATCGGAATACCGGCGCATATCAAAGGCTATCATTATCTGAGAAGTGCGATTATTCTGTGCGTTGACGATGTCGAAATGATGAACAGCATAACCAAACTTTTATATCCGCAAGTGGCGCAAAAATATTCCACAACATCGTCAAGGGTAGAGCGCGCCATTCGCCACGCAATTGAAATTGCCTGGGACAGGGGCGACATCGAAACCCTAAACAGCTTTTTCGGCTACACCATTCACACCGGCAGAGGAAAACCAACAAACTCAGAATTTATAGCACTTATTTCAGACAAAATAAGACTGCAGCTTAAAGGGAAAAGTTATACGCTTTGACGGACAATTGACAATGTACAATTGACAATTGACAATTTTGGTGTCCGCTTGCGCGGACGGATTTGAAATTATAACAGCTACACCGCCCGGCACTTTTGTGTTGGGCGGTGGTGTTATATATAACACGCCAAGCCGCACTGATGAGAAGTCGCTAAAAGACAATCCCTAAGAAAATCGAAGAATTAAAAAAGCAATACTTCCAAAAGTTGAAATTGACAAAGAAACTGCAAAAGACATTTAGAAAATGATTGACAAAAGGAATTTGATATGTTACAATGAGACCGATAGCTAAAGAAAGGTTCAAACCAATGCTCAAAGTAATCCACCTCATCAAGCAACACCCCAACTGGCGAGACATTCTGTCAACCGACCCATATAATATCAAAATCAAAGAAGAACATGGTTTTATCCTGTTGAAGTATTCGCAAATTGATTCTGATTTTAATCAAGAAATTGTTAGGGAATGTCGGGGTCTTATTCTTGACAGCGATTTTAATCCTGTCTGTATTCCGTTTTACAAATTTGGAAATTATGGCGAAAGCTACGCCGATAAAATCGACTGGAATACTGCTGTTGTTGAGGAAAAGCTTGACGGTAGCCTAATTAAACTTTGGCATTACGACAACGAATGGCGAGTGTCTACCAATGGTACTATCGATGCTCGTGATGCCGAATTAAGGGCACTTGTTACAATCAACGCCGATTACCCGAATTTTCGTGTACTGTTTGATATCGCCGCAACTAACGTGAATTTAGACACAAGCAGGCTAAATCCGCAATATATCTATATGTTTGAGCTTGTTTCGCCATATAACAGGATTGTTACGCCGTACGGCGAAACCGGACTATACCACATCGGCACTCGTGATATATCGAATTCGCAAGAACTCGAAGCTGACATCGGCATTCCGAAACCAAAAACATATTCTTGCAGTAGTCTTGACGACTTAATCGAAATGGCTAAAAAGCTGAAATACAGCGAAGAAGGTTATGTTGTCAAAGATGCGCAATATCGCCGTATTAAAGTCAAGAGCCCTGCATATGTAGCGGCTTCACGGCTCATATCTGGAATAAACGAAACGCGAGTTGTAGAGCTTGTTATGTCCAACGAAACCGCAGAATTTCTCACGTATTTTCCCGAATACAGCGAAATTATATCTGCAACCAAGCAGCGTATCAATCATCTAATTACATACCTTGACAAAATTTTGCAAGAAAAAGTTCATGGTGCTACCTACGAAACCCGCAAAGACTACGCTGAAATGGCGAAACGAACTCACTTTCCGAGTTTCTTGTTTATGCATCTTGATGGCAAGACAAAATCCGCTGAAGATTGGGTTCGCGGGTTGGTATCACATAAGATTGCGGAATATTCAACGAAACTTGAGTTGGCAATTAATCCGTAGTTTTCGATGCTTGTAACATCTACATAAGAATTGAATACTTATCCTAAGTTCAACATATTAATATAGTATTAACTATTGGAAGGGTGCGCTATATGGTATGCAGATTTGAGGATTTAAGATGTAAAGAAGTAATATGTATCAAAACAGGCGCGAAAATAGGTTATCCCGATGATGTTGAGATTGAAACCAAAACAGCTAAAATCATAAAAATTATAATTTTCGGAAGAGGAAAGTGCTTTGGACTATTCGGGCGTGAGGATGATTTCATAATCCCTTGGTGTGATGTTGAAGTCATCGGCGAGGACACTATTCTAATCTGCTCCGAGGCTAAAATTCCGGCGCGGCGTAAAAGTTTCTTTGCCGAATTGTTTAAATAGATGTTTAAATAGGGGTTCACAGTGAAAAACAACAGATTTTCAAGAAGCATGGCTTTAATTGGCAACAGCGGTATAGAAAAGCTTAAAAACTCAGCCGTCATCGTGTTCGGGGTGGGCGGCGTGGGTAGCTATGCCGTTGAGGCTTTGGCGCGCGCAGGTGTCGGAAAACTCACCATAGTTGATTTTGACAAGGTTGACATTACCAACATAAACCGGCAAATTATTGCGCTGACTTCCACCATTGGTGAATATAAAGCCGAGGTTGCCCGAAAAAGGGTGTCCGACATAAACCCTGACTGTAACGTAACTGCGCTTTGCGAATTTGTCGCGCCCGAAAATATAGCTGACTTCAATCTCGAGGGCTATAATGCGGCAATTGATGCGACTGATAATGTTACGGCGAAATTGGCGATAGCCTGTCAATGTCATTTGGTTGGAACGTCTCTCATCTCGTCCATGGGGGCAGGAAATAAGTTAAACCCCCTTAAATTTAAAGTCGGCGATATTTTTGAAACCACTGAATGTCCGTTGGCGCGGGTTATGCGAAGGGAGCTGAGAAAGCGGGGTATACCTTCTTTAAGGGTGGTATACTCAACCGAACACCCCGTAAAAGTCGCAACAGACATTCCAACCAACGAAAAAACACCGCCCCCGTCAAGTATTTCGTTTGTCCCTTCAACCGCCGGATTGCTTATTGCGGCAGAGGTTGTGAACAATATGTTGTTAAATCCATTAAAAATTTTTAAATAGTTTGAAAAATTTTTATGGATTTACTATTGCGCTTTATTCAAAGTTGTGATATAATGAGAAGGTATATTTAGCCGGCAAGCCACCGGCAACAAGTAATGGCCAAAAAATTCAAGCGTTTAGGAGGAAATCGTTATGCAGTTTGAAGACATGTCTGTGCTTATTTGCGATGACTCACTTTTTGTGAGAAAAAAATTAAGGGATTATCTGCTCTCTCTTAAAATTAAAGCGGTGCACAATGCCGCCGATGGACAAGAGGCAGTGGATAAGTACAAAGAACACACGCCGAGCTTAGTGCTTATGGATATTGTTATGCCTAAAAAAACGGGTGTTCAGGCTCTTGGTGAAATTATGGAATTCGACAAGAACGCTAAAGTTGTCATGGTCTCATCGGTGGGAACACAGAGCAATCTTGCCGAAGCGATAAGTGCCGGGGCCTTTGAGTTTATACAAAAACCAATCGAAAACGAACAAGTTCTTAAAATTCTTGAATCAATAGCAAAGGGGTGAGATTATGTTTACGCAATTTTTCGGGAGTTATCTTTTAAATCAAAAGATTGTATCGGGAGAAACCCTCAAAACCGCGCTTGAGGATAAGAAAAACACTAAAACAAGGCTCGGTGTGCTTGCGATAAACGCCGGCTTGATGACAGCTGAACAGGTTGAGCAGGTTCATCAAGCTCAAGCTACCTCTGATAAAAGAATAGGCGACCTTGCCGTTGATATGGGGTTTTTGAAATCACAGGACGTTGAACGACTGCTGTCTTCACAACCAACCGACTATCTTGTTTTAGGACAGGCGTTGGTTAACAACGGTGCGCTTACAAATGCGCAATTTGAGAAGGCTCTCAAAGATTATAAAGCCGCACACGCCCTTTCTGAATACTCAGAAGAAGATATCAAGAATGATGTTGACAATGTTCTCGCGAGAATTACCATTGATTTTTACGATTTAGGCAATAAAGAATCAGAAGACATTTATATTTATTACTTAGACCTCGTATTTAAAAATCTCATTCGCTTCGTGGGTGATGACTTTTTGCCGTTGCCGGCAAAGGTTGTTTCAACGGTTAAGGTAAATCACATGGCATTTCAAGACATATCAGGTGTCATGAACTATCAAACCGGAATCGAAGCTGATGACGATGCCTACAAGATTTTTGCCTCACGCTATGCTAAAGAAGAACTCACAGAAGTTGACGATTTTACCGATGCCGCCGTGGGCGAATTTCTCAATCTCAGCAACGGGCTGTTCGTTGTTAACCTCTCAAATCGTTCGGGGATTGAGTTAGATTTAACCCCTCAAAAATACGTCAGCAATGACACAGTTAAATACGAAAAAGACGCGCTTTTTATTCCGATTATGTTCACCTTCGGAGTAGTTAATTTTATTATATCTTTGTAACCGGCGAACCGCCGGTGGCAAATCGCTTGAACTTGAGTTTTTAAAGAGTTAAAGAGGTCTATTTATGTTGTCTGTTGTTGTCCCTGCGTATAACGAGGAAGAGTCGATTGAACATGTCTTTCCTGCGTTAACTAAGGTGCTTGCCCCTCAAAATATTGATTTTGAGTTGATTTTCATTGACGATGGTTCATCAGATTTCACCTATAGGAAAATAGAAGAACAAAGCAAGACCGCAAGTAATATACGCGGCTATCGTTTCAGCAAAAATTTTGGAAAAGAAGCAGCTATTTGGGCAGGGCTGTCAAAGGCGAAGGGTGACTGCTGTGTGGTGATGGATTGTGACCTTCAGCATCCGCCGGAAGTATTACCTCAAATGTACAGGCTGTGGCAAGACGGCTATGAAATCGTTGAGGGAATTAAGGCGCGCCGCGGCAAAGAAACCATTTTTCATAAAGTGTTTTCGGGGCTTTTCTATCGCATTATTGCCGCACTTTCAGGGTTAGATATGCGCTCTTCTTCTGATTTTAAACTGTTAGACAAGCGTGTGGTTAGCGAATTAATGCAACTTAAAGAAAGAAACGCTTTCTTTAGAGGGCTGTCGTTTTGGGTCGGTTTTCGCGCAACGAAGCTCGAATATTTTGTCATGCCACGCGTTCACGGAAAAACCAAATGGGGGCTGTTGAGCCTTACAAGATATGCGGTCAGCAACATCATCGGTTTTTCAACAGCTCCTTTACAGTTAGTCACCATTGTGGGGGCATTTCTTCTGTTAGGCTCTGTCATCTTAGGTGTTCATACACTCGTCCGCTCCCTAATGGGATACTCGTTGGCAGGGTTTCCCACTGTTATACTTTTGTTACTGCTAATCGGCGGTTGCCTAATGCTGAGCTTAGGCATTATCGGGCTATACATCGCCAAAATATACGAAGAAGTCAAAGCCAGACCTCGCTTCATAATAATGTCCTCAACCGCAGAGCCGCCGGAGGCACAATAACTGTCAACTCTCAATTGTCAACTGTCAACTGTTCGTCAGTTCTAACAAAAAGATATAAGCCAGCACAATGAGCATGGTGAAGTTTATGTTGTTGTTTATTACTAACAACACCGCTATTGTCAATACCGATAAAAACACCGTTAGTTCGGTGATTTTTATTATTCTTGCACAATGTCTCTCGCTTGATAATCGCTTAATCAAAATGCGTTCTAAAATTCTTTTGCCGTCAAGATGGCCCATCGGCAATAAATTAAAAAAACCAATCACGAGATTCATAACAGCGAACAGCAAAGGGAAAAGCGAAAGCCTGTCTGTCAAAAAATAAAACAAGAAAAACAATATAAAATTCAACCCACTGCCCGACAACAACACAAAAATCGAATAATCGGCGTTCGTGAAAACCCGGTTGGATAATAATTTAATTCCTCCCCCATAAAACCGTATTCCCGATGGGCGCGCGCCTTCAATCAGCATTGCGACAAGATGACCCATCTCATGCAAAAAGCAGGCTATAACGCTGTATATTCCATACCCCGTATAGTCAAAAGCCAAAAACACGGCGATTATTGCAAAGAATGAGAAATCGAACGCAACGCTGAAATTTTTAAATAGTCTTAACTCAATCATCAGCGGTTATTACAATCGAGTGTCCGACATTTTGCTCGAAAAAATCATCGGTTGCCGCAAAAAGATTGGGCAAAAAGGTTTTAATCAGAAAATACACCCCGATAATAACGCACACCATGACAGCTTGCCGCAAGACAATCCCCAAAATTGAAATTCTGCCTTTGTTTGCGGGTTTTGGGTTGTCAAACAACTCAGGCTCTTCTTGTGAGAAATTATTAAAACTTATTTCGCTCGAATCGATAGCTTTTTTTAACATAGAAATACACCCCTTGTCCATATTTTACTTAAGTATATATAAAAATTGTGCATATTATTCCTTGTGTTTAAGGCTTAAAACTATAAGTTTTGCACAAAAATTATTATAAATCCATGAAAATAGTTGAAAATTCTAAAGAAAAATGGTACTATAAAAATATGCAAAAAATGTTGGGTTATATTAGAAGGGCTTGTCAGGAGTTCTCTTTGATTGAAAGCGGCGATAAAATAGCGGTCGGTGTCTCCGGCGGAAAAGACAGCTTGGTTTTGCTCGCCGGGCTTGCCCGTATGCGCAGGTTTTGCGAATTTAACTATGAGCTTTGCGCCATCACCCTTGACCCGCGCTTTAACAACGAAGACGGAGATTATTCATCAGTCGCCACCCTTTGTGACAGTCTAAAAGTACCCTTCACCCTCATACGCAGTAACATCGCCGAGATTGTTTTTGACATAAGAAAAGAGTCAAACCCGTGCGCCCTTTGCTCTAAAATGAGAAGAGGAGCGTTACATGATACCGCTAAATCATTGGGCTGTAACAAAATCGCGTTAGGGCATAGTTTTGACGATGCCATCGAGACCTTTATCATGAACTTATTTAAAGAAGGAAGAATCGGGTGCTTTTCACCGAAAAGTTATCTGTCACGAAAAGACATTACCATGATACGCCCGTTAGTATTTGCTCCCGAAAATAAAATCATCGCGTGTTGCCGCGAAAACGGCTTTAAGATTATAGAATCTGCGTGTCCTGTTGACAAGACCACCGAAAGACAAAGAACCAAAGACTTTTTGTCGCAAATGGAAAAATCAGACTACGGCTTTAAGAACCGAATTTTCGGGGCAATGAGAAGGGGTGGTGTAAATGGATGGGACTTTCCCAAAAAAGAGAAGACCAAGACTAAGCGTTCAACTTCCGAATCAAATCCTTGAAATGCTCGCGCGCTTAGAGCAACACTCACACAAAGTCTATTTAGCGGGAAGTTGTGTGCGCGAACTTATAACATCAACGGGGGCAATAGATTTTGACCTCGTCACCTGCGCCAACATCGAGCAAATTCGTTATATTTTCAGGGATTGTCAAATCAATGAACACCAAGGCGGCGTAACGGTTTTCAGTGGCACGATGGCAGTCTTTATAAAGCCGTTTTATAACGGGAATTTGTTGGACGACCTCGGAAACCGCGATTTCACCTTCAACGCCATAGCCTATAACCCGACTGAAGGGGTTATTGACCCGTTCCACGGGTTGAATTGCTTAAATATTACCTCACCGAAGGTTATAAAGGCAATCAACGAAAATGTTTTTATAAGAAACCCATTAAGCATTTTAGATGCTTTGGGAATATGTTCTGCTGACGGGCCGGGGGCTGATTATTCTTATGAGGTAGCTGTTCAAACAAAAAAATGGCTCTTCAACAATGCCCATCGTCTTTCGGAATGTCAATATATTAGAAACTCGCTTGACAAAATCATCATCGGAAAAAGAGCAAACGACATTCTCACAGAATATAAATCTGTTTTTTTCACCATTTTGCCCGAACTCAAAGCGTTAGATGCAGTAGAGCAATATCGAAAAGAGCAAGACTATGATATGCTGACTCATACTTTTAAGAGTGTCGGTTATTCTGCCCCCGTTTTATCGGTGCGTTATGCTTTATTATTTCATTCGTTAGGTAAACCCGACTGCTTTTCAATCGACAAAAACGGAGTCGCTCACTATTACGGTTTTCCTGAACGCTCAAAAATAATCGCTTCAAGAATTATGCAAAGACTTGACCTGCCCGACAACGTTGCGCGAGAGGTTGAGTTTATAATTAAACACCAAACAGACGAGTTTGACAGTCAATCGCTTGCTGTTTTGCAAAAAGAAATCCCAAAAGAGTTATTAATCAAGCTCTTGCAGTTCAAATATGCCGACATGAGAGCAATGTCGCCTGAATTTGAAGGTGCGGCAATGAAATATAAACGTATGATTGAGCTTGCCTAAAGAAATTAAGGAGATGGTTTGAGAATGGGCTACTGCCTGTGGCTGAGCGGAAAAAAAGTCGGCGCGGTCGATGAAATAACTGCCGCTTTTGACTTAAGCGCGCTTAAAAGCTATTATTACGGCGGCAGTCTTGTCAGCTGGCTCAAAGCGCACGGCGGTGAAAAAATCGCGAAAACGTTGGAGTCCGTTGACAATCCGACACCGCACGACATAGAAAAAATTCTATGCTCTTCTTTCGGTTTCTCTCCACCGCCCGAAACAAGACCGAAAACACGCGCCGCGCCTGTTAAAACCGCTACACATTCCCACAATTTAACAAGCCGTTTTCCATCAAGTTTTCACATCACAAGTTTCCCGTCAAGCGGGATTGGCTCAGGCTCTTTTTCTTCTCGTCATGCGTTTGAGTTTTTCAGCTTTTTCAGTTATTTATTTGGCTCAGGCTCTTATAATTCAAGCTCTTTTTCACATAACTCGCTATTCATGAACACTGTTTATTCATTAAACCTGCTTGGCTATGGCATACATTTGATTTAGAGAAACGAGAAAAATTTTTATGTTAGCAATACATTCGGTTTCTTCCTTACCTTATTTGGCTAAAAGCAACACTCATCGTTTTGAAGTCGAGGAGTTTGAACTTTACACTGCAATTCTTTCCGCGCTTAATTGGAGAAAATTAAACGGCGATATTATTATGCTGACTGATGATATAGCCTTTGAATATTACAACAAACCGTCACTAAAAGGAATTTGGAGCGACATAAGGCCAATAATCAGCAACGACTTAGAGGGCATCAACCCCAAAATGTTTTGGGCGGCGGCTAAACTTTTGGCTTTACGCGAAATGCCTGCCCCGATTGTCATGATGGATACCGATTTTATTGTTTGGGAAAAACTCAACCTCAAACCCGTCATAACCGCCGCTCACTACGAGGACATTAACCCGGATATATACCCCGACTTCAGTCTTTTTGAAACAAACGACTATAGCATTAACCCAAATTGGAGTAAAAGTGTTCTCCCCCTTAACACCTGCTTTCTTTATCTTCCGGATGAAGATTTTAAGCAATATTACGTGAACAAATCTATAGAATTTATGAAATTCGCCGTTGAATGCGATGATTATTTATGCCGAATGGTGTTTGCCGAACAACGTTTGTTATCTATATGTGCCGATGAGTTGAAAATGCCGATTGAGGTTCTTATGGATAAACTAAACCAAAACCGTTTCACCCACCTTTGGGGCGCGAAAAGGGTATTAAGAGAAAACGCCCAAATCAAGGGCGAGTTCTTAAACAAATGCAAAGAGCGGATAAGAAATGATTTTCCGGGTGTGTTTCCCGTGGTTAGTTCTCTATTTCGCTAACTTTAAATAAACGCGCGTTCGGCTATTTCGCTTATGATTTGTTGTGTGAGATTTTCGAGGGCCTGTGTGTCTAATGCGGCGATATAGAATTTTTCAAGCTCATCGTGGACTTTGAGTGCGTCTTTTATACACGCTGATATTCCGGCTTCTAACGTCTCTAAAAGTTTAAACTCCGGCGGCTCGGCGGTTGCTACCGGTCGCTCGCCAAAATCTGTTACCGGTTGCTCGGTGGCTGCCACCGGCGGCTCGCCGGCTGCCACCGGCGGCTCGCCGGTTAGATAAAACTCTTGACAATCAATTAGTCTGTGTTCGACTGCACATTCACATTCCGAAATAGCGGTTTCATCGGCGCAAGCGGCTGATTCTGACGGCGAACAGCTAAACATCAACTTCAAATCGGGAATCAGAATATGCTCAGGCGTGCTTCGCGAATACATTTCACATTTGCTTAAAATTATGTCGTAGCCCTGTAAAATCGACATTACCGCGATTTTCTCTAACGCTGCCACCGCCGCCGCGCCCGACTTGTCGATGAAAGCGATTTTCTTATAGCCGCTAACCGGCAGTGTCATGTACCCACGCTCGGTCATGGCAGACAGTTGTTTATATGAGATTTTGCCCTCTTTTTTAACTCCGTCATGTTCACCCATAAGCCGTGCAACCGCCTTTTCTAAGGGGTTTAGCTTTAAATTTTCACGCGCTTGTTCATAAACACTGTCTTTAATTTGCGTGAAGGCGGCAATTAGCCGTCTTGCGCGACGGTGGTGTTTTTGGTTTTCTTTTGTGAGTGCTCTTATTTGGGCTGAGTGCGGCTCTAATTTGTCTTTATGCCAATAATCGCCTAAATTGATTATGCACTGGGCGACACCCGGCAGTTGCGCTTCAAAAACGTGGGGGGAAGTTCCGTCAACTATAATAATGCTGTTGTCGGCGGTTTTTGCCTTAATGCTCACTGCATCGACTGATTTGAGGTCGGATGCGCAATAATAAAGGGTACTCTCATCGGCTTTGAAATGAGCGGCGACTTTCTTCATTAGGGTTGACTTTCCCGTGCCGGGCCCGCCTTTAAGAATATAAGTGTAATTTCCGGGCGCGTTTATCATTTCACCGAACTTTGTTGAAAACCCGAACGCAGTCATTCCACCCAAAAAATATTTATTCATACAATAAAAACTCCTTATCTGTAAATAATAAAATCAACACATCTTTATTATATGTTGAAATTTATCGGTTAATGCCGTTTAATGGGCGAAATTAATATATTTTATAGTTAAATTTGCTATATACAAAACTATTCTTTTATGTTATAATGAAATAGTGTTCATTTATATTTATTATCGGGAAATCCTTTAGGGGTAGAAATGTGAGGTGTTTATGTTGCGTATTGCGGTTTGTGAAGACGACCTGATACAAAGACGAATTGTTTTAAATCTTTTAGGTAGGTTTAAAGAAGCTCACCCTGAAATTGAGTTGAGTGCGTGCGAATTTTCAAGCGCGAGTGAGCTTTTGAAGGCGATTAAAGCAAAAGAACATTTTCAGATTTTTTTGCTTGATATTTTGATGCCGAAAATGAACGGTGTTGAGCTTGCGGCAAAGATAAGGATGAATGACGAAGATGTTCCGATTGTCTTTTTCACCTCAACCGCCGATTATGCGATGAACGCTTTCAATATTTTTGCCTCCGCTTACATCTTAAAGCCTATTGACGAAGAGGTTTTCTTCCGAGTTATGGAAAAAACAATCGACTCTCTTAACCTTGAAGAAGAGTTTATGTTGCTCTCAACCCCGGGCGGAAAGGTAAGAATAGCATTTTCTACAATTGTTTTAATTGAAACGTTTGAGCGTTCGGTTAAAGTTCATTTGAAAAGCGGCGAGATTTTAATAAGCCGTAAGCTTCGTCTGCCTTTTTCGAAAGTTGTCGGCAATATATTAAAAGACGAAAGGTTTTTACACCCTCACACATCTTTCGTGCTGAACATGGAAATGGTCGAAAAACTTACATCAAGCATGTTTATTCTTAAAGGAGGAATGCAAGTTCCCGTTCCGCGATATAAATTCCACGAAGCTAAAACAAGATATTTGCAACACATCAAGAAAAACGGCGTTTCTATCTTGGGTGGGTCTTGTAGTTGACGGCAGTTGACAGTGGACAGTTGAGAGTTGATAGTTATGGTGTCGCCTTGCGGCGACGGATTTAAAATTATAACAGCTACACCGCCCGACACACAAGTGTCGGGCGGTGTTTGGTTTTTTTGGAATGTCATTGTTGAGTTTTTCTTCCTCGCACTCTTACCGCAATTATAATACCAACCAAAGACAGCATTAACATAATCGCGCTTGATTTCACCCCGGGTTGCCCGGTAGCAGGATTAACTTCTC
>Ga0099364_10001695_pt1 | contig 36058 bp, 28 predicted proteins | sample TergutTh196P3_FD_73070 | JGI IMG/M metagenome (GOLD analysis project Ga0099364, IMG submission 73070) | Microcerotermes parvus P3 segment gut microbial communities from Pointe-Noire, Republic of the Congo - Th196 P3 | ecosystem: Host-associated > Arthropoda: Insects > Digestive system > Gut ... | reverse complement strand
GCCCCCCCGGCGGGCCCCCCCCCGGCCTGTTTTTTGATTTTTTGTGGGGGGATTTGGAGTTTTACCCCCCCAACCCGGCGACAGAAGTATCGAACTGATGCGACGTACCGGCCAGCAACCCTGGCGAGAACTCTCGCAAGCACCATGATCCGGTCGCGTAGCTCCCGGACGGGCACGGCGGACGGCACCCGTAGCCGGTCGATCAAAACCCTGACGAGGTAGGATGAAGAGTGCTCGAACAACTCTGGGAAGCGGTTTTCACCGGCCCGCGCGCGACGCGGCGGGAACTTGTCGGCGTTCTAGTCCGCCACGGCCAGGTTGCTCGTGCCCAGGCAGTCGCCGCGACCATGGCGTGCGAGGGTTCGGACCTGGAGCGTGTCGCCGAGCAGGTCGTTCACTCGTTCGTCGAGAACAGCGACGGACAGGCTGCTCTGGGTGTGCCAGACCATGTCGACAAGGCAGCTCGGGACCAGTTCGCGGACCTTGTGCGTCACGAGCTGGACCTGTGCAGCCTGGCACCAGACGAGATCGTCGAGCACGCCGTGGCAGGAACCCTCGACAACCAGGACCCTGCATACGACCTGTTCAACCATGTTGTGAACCGGATGATCTGCGTCGGCCGGGTAGACGACGCCTGGTCGCTGTGCGAGTCGACTGCGGCCAGCTCGGTGTGGAAAGACGACGAGCATCTTCAGTGCCAGGCTCTGTTCACCGTGGTCTTGCCAGCCCTCGTCGCACGGGATCGCGTGGAAGACGCGCTGAGGCTGCTCGGACCGCTCGACCAGGTGCCCCTCGAAGCGATCTCGCCCGACAGCGGGTTGCCGGAGCTTGCGCTCCTGCTGGTGAGACGTGGTGAGCAGGCACCGTTGGCGACGCTCGTCACCAGTATCGAGCGTGATCTTGCCGACGACGGCCGGGAAGGCTGGGAGTTCGAGCTGGCGGGGCCTGACCCGGTGCGCACGTGCCTGGCCGTCGCCCTGTGCGGCCTTGGCCGCGACGACGATGCGGTCGCGGCGGCCGTCGCGCACGAGGAGGCTTTTCGTGCAGAAGCAGAGCTGCTGGTTCCTGGTGTCCCAGACCCAGACCCGTCGTTGCCCGACTTCGTCCAGCAAGAGGCGCTGTCGCTCCGCAAGACAGGGATGGACCCAGATTTTCGCGGCAACGTGCCCGAGTGGGAGCTGATCGCCGAGTCTCTGGTTGTCACCTCGCGGTCCGAGCGGGTAGAACAGCTGGTCGCCGAACGCGCTCCCGGCGAGTGGAACCATCTTCTGCTCCTGTCAGGTGCGCTGCGGGGGCTGGCGCGGACCGGTCAGGACTGGAGCACGACGTACGACCAGGCACGAGACTCGGCGTTAGCTCTCAGCAGCCGGGCACGACGTTCCAAAGAGGCGGGCGCACCTGCCTATTTCACCGAGTACGAGTGTGGCGCCAAGGCGAATCGCCTCTTTGCTGCTCTCGTCGACGTCGGCGCGACAGACACGGCTCGGGTCCTGCTCGACACAGTTTCGGTTGGCCTGGTCCTGGAGGACTCGTATTTCGTGGTGGACGACCGGGTGCGGCTCGCCCGGACCTACGCCGGGCATGACCCGGACGCAGCCTTGGGGCAGCTCCTGGCCGCCTGGCAGGCGGGCGGATGGCCCCGGGGAGCGGAAGTGCTCGCCGACATGGACGAAGAAGTGTTCGTCGAACTGGTGGACCGGTGGACGGCATCGCTGTGACGGCCACCCGCACGACCCAGCATGGTCGAGGGACGAAGCTCCGGACGAGGGACGAACCTATTGCTTCGTCCCTCGTCCGGGGCTTCGTCCCTCGCGGGCTCACTGACGCCGGAGGGTCGGGCGCGGTCGGTGCGGCAGTCGGCACTGGGGACGCACCACCACACAAGTTCCTATGAAGAAGTGCGTTCCGTGTACACTTTTTCATAGGAACCTGTGCATCGAAGGAGAGGGTGCGTGCGGCGGACGATCGAAGCGCGGCTGGCCCGGTGGGCCCAGACCGACGACGCCCTGCCTCTGGTGCTCCTGGGAGCGCGGCAGGTCGGCAAGACGTACTCGGCGCGCCAGCTGGGCGCCGACCGGTTCGCCAAGACGGCCTACGTCAACTTCCAGACCGACCTGGCCCGGTTGACCAGGGTGTTCGACGGAGTCCTCGACCCCTGGCGCATCGTCGAGGATCTCGGGCTGCTGCTCGGCGTGCCGATCACCCCGGGTGACACCCTCGTCGTGCTGGACGAGGTGCAGCTGTGCCAGCCAGCCCTGACCGCCCTGAAGTATTTCGCCGAGCAGGCCCCTGGTCTGCGGGTGGTGGCCACCGGGAGCCTGTTCGGTGTCACCGTCCACCGCGAACCCCGGTTCTCGTTCCCGGTGGGCAAGGTAGAGATCGCCACCATGCACCCGATGACGTTCGAGGAGTACTGCTGGGCGACCGGTCGGGACACCTGGCCGGACGCCATCCGCGCCTGCCTGGCCGAGGACCGCCCGTTCGTCGCCCACGACGAGGCCCTGGCGCAGCTGCGCCGCTACCTCATGGTCGGCGGGATGCCAGCTGCGGTCGAGCGTCTGGTCACCTCCGGCGACTGGGACCAGGTCCGCCAGGTGCAGGGCGATATCGCCCACCTGTACGCCGCCGACGCCAGCCTCTACCTCGACGACGCGACCGCCGCCCGGGTCCGGGCGATCTGGGACTCCGCACCGCGCCAGCTGGCGCGCCAGAACCGTAAGTTCAAACTGGCGGACATGGCCAAGGGCGCCCGGGCCGAGCAGTACGAAGCGGCTTTCGCCTGGTTGGAGAACGCCGGTCTGGTTCACCGCCACCGTCTGGTGGAGCAACCACCGTCCGCCCCGTTGCGTCCGGTGCCCGACGGGACGTTCTTCAAGACCTACCTGGCCGATGTCGGTCTGCTGTCCCAGGCGCTGGGCGTCCGCCCGCAGGTCTACCTCGACGACGACGCCCGACGCGTCATCTCCTCGGTCTTCCACGGTGCCCTGGCCCAGAACCTGGTCAAGCAGTCTCTCGAAGCCGCCGGGGTCGCCAGCGGCTACTGGACCTCTGGTAACACCGCCGAGGTCGACTTCCTCGTCGTCGACGACCAGATGCGCGTGCTGCCGCTCGAGGTGAAGTCCGCCGACAACGTCCGCTCCAAGAGCCTGGGCGTCTACGCCCAGCGTCACCACCCTCCCTACGCGGTGCGCTGCTCCACCAAGCAGTTCGGACGCGAACCCCACCTGCGTTCCGTCCCCCTCTACGCCACCTTCTGCCTCGACGACATCCTCCGCAGCACTTGATCGACAGCCATGGTCGAGGTGTCCCTTCCGTGGCGCCACCCCAACCGTCGATTCGAGACTTCTGTCGCGGATTCGAGAGTTTAACTCTCGAATCCGCGACAGAAGTCTCGAATCGATGCGACGTGTCGGCTGCAACCCCGGCGAGAACTCTCGCAAGCACCCCGATCCGGTCGCGTAGTTCCCGGACGGGCACGGCGGGCGGCACCCGTAGCTGGTCGGAAGCGTGTCCGCCTACCACCCGCCCGGTCTGCGTGCCTGCCAGGCACACGACGACAGCCCGGCACGAAGACTCCCACCTGGCCATGAGCACCAGTCCGTCGACCAGGCCCAAGACACCCAGGGCACCAAGACCAGATATGAGACCTCCCGTGGCCATGGCATCAGTTCGTCGGTTGGTCAGGTCCGGGCGGCGATCTCTCGCATGACGGTGGGTTGGGGTTGCAATGGGACCCAAGAACCGAGCACCGAGCACAAGCCGGGCGGGTGGTAGGCGGATACGTGTCCGACCGGCTACGGGTGCCGCCCGCCGTGCCCGTCCGGGAACTACGCAACCCGCAGCAGGCTCACTTTCTGAACCGTCCCTGTCCCGCCAGGGTGCGGCTCACCCCGACCCCAGCACGGTCGAGGGACGAAGTTCCGGACGAGGGACGAACCTATTACTTCGTCCCTCGCAGGGCGCCGCAAAAAGAGTCCGGGCGTTGCTCCGTGGACCGTATGCTGGCCCGGTGGAACTGGACGATGCGGTCAACCAGACGGCGGAGCAGGCTGGTCGTCAGCGTCGAGGTGTGGTGGTCGGGGCGATCCAGGGGGGGCGCAGCGCGGTGGCGGGGCGGGGCGATGACGGGCACGGCAAGGTTCCCGATGGCCGCACGCTGTTCGAGATCGGTTCGGTGACCAAGGTGTTCACCAGCCTGCTGCTGGCTGACGGGGTGGTCCGCGGCGAGTGGGAGCTGGACACCCCGGTCGTCGAGCTGCTCCCCGACGTCGCGATCCCGCAACGGGACGGCACCCCGATCACGCTGGAGAACCTGGCGACCCACACCAGCGGGCTGCCGGGTTTTCCTGCACCGCTGTCGTGGCGCGGCGCGGTGGACGTGCTGCGCGCCGGGGTGGACGTGCTGCGCGGCGCTGATCCTTACCGTGGCCTGACCAGCGAAGTACTGCTGGAACGGGTGTCGCGGATGCAGCTGAGCCGGACCCCCGGTACCGGTCAGCCCGACTACTCCAACACGGGGGTCGCGCTCCTGGGCCTTGCGATGGAACGAGCCTCAGGTACCGCGTACGACGACCTGCTGCGCACCCGGGTCAGCCGACCGCTGGGTCTGAGCGACACGCTCACCCGCCGCCAGAGCGCTGCTGACCAGCAGGCCCGCACCGCCCTGGGGTGCCGGAAGCGCGGCGGAAGTGCCGCACCGTGGCCGTTGGAAGGGATGCAGGGTGCGGGGGCGCTGCTGTCCACGATGACCGACCTGCTGTGCTTCTTGTCGGTCCAACTCGACCCGACCGGTTCGGTACTGGAAGAGCCGATCCGGATGACCCAGCAGCACCAGGCCGTGCCGCATATCGGGCTCGGCTGGCTGCGCGGCGCCAAAGACACGCTGTGGCACAACGGCGGGACCGGCGGTTTCTGCTCCTTCGTCGGGCTGTGCCCCACCGAAGGGATGGCGGTGGCGGTAGTGACCAACCAGGCGCGGGACGTCAACCGCCCCAGCGCCGAACTCGGCCGCCACCTGTCGCAGACCGCCCCAGAGACCGACACCCCATGAGGCTGGTGCGGCACTCGCAGCACCCGTCGGACGAGGGACGAAGTTTCGGACGAGGGACGAACCTATTACTTCGTCCCTCGTCCGGAACTTCGTCCCTCGCAGGGCTCACTGACGCCGGAGGGTCGGGCGTGGTCGGTGCGGCAGTCGACGCTGGGGGCGTCTGACCGCAGGTGCGGCGTCGAGGTCGTCGTGGTCCGCCACCCAACGACGCACCACCTGGCGGACATCCGCTGGCGTCAGGCCGATATCCGTCGCCGCAGGCGCGCAGTATCCGATGTGCCTGCTGAAGAGGAAGCTTCCCTCGGCGGAGAACACCTTGAGTGTTGTCTCCTGAGGACAACAACCGCTGACGATCCACCAGTATGTGACCCCGTCGAGGACGATCGTGCGGACACGTTTCCTCTTCCGGCTGAACACCGCAGGAGCGTACAACGGTTCGCCTGCCGGGCGCCGCTGAATTGAGACACCGCGCCGCTGTCTCACGGGCGCCAGGCTGCGAGCAGGTCCTCGGCCCGGAAGACCAGGTCGGCCTCGGCTGGCGCGTCTCCGGCCGGGAAGACCGCGGCCAGACGTGCGTCCGCGGCGTGGGGCACCAGGCTGGCCGCATGGGCCAGCCGGACCAGCTCGTGCCTGGTGACGCCGCCTGAGTAGCGCCACTTGATGGTCCCCACCACAGCGGTGGTGGCTCTCGTGGTGGCGACGACGTCGATCTCGGTCTGACCGTCGCGGGTCCACCAGGGCGCTACCTGCTCGACGCCGCCCAGCTCTGGGTGGTCGACCGCCAGACGGAGCAACGACTGTCGCACGACCGGTTCTACGCTGTGCCCCCGCCACGTCGGCCAGTCTTGTTCGAAACGGGCCAGCGGCAGGTCGGGCCGACCGCGCCAGACCAGGTCGGCCTGCTGGTCGACGTAACGGAACCAGAACCTCAGGTAGGGGTCGGCCACCCGGTAGCGGCGCAGCCTCGTCTTCGGTGCCGCCCAGGCTGGCAGCTCGCGCTCGATCAGCTCCTTGGGACCGCTCAGCAGGCCCAGGGCGCGAGTGACAGCAGTCTCGGTGGACTTGCGCTCGTCAGGGTCGGCGACGGCCGACACGATATCGGTGAATCCCGGGCGCCCGGAATCCTGCGACCCGATGACGGCCAGGACGTGCGACGCAGCCGGGCTGTCGGGGAACTCAGCGTCCATGATGAACCGGCCGGTGGCCAGCAGGGGGCTGAACGGGTCGGCGAAGCACCGGGCCGCCCAGTCGCGGGTCGGCCGACCGCTGCCGACCAGGTCCTGCACCAGCCGGGGATACCCGCCGGTGATCAGGTAGGCGTCGAGGACCTCCTGGGCGTCGGCGTGCGGCAGCGCCTGCGCCACCTCGCCCGGGTCGAGCGCCCCCAGACGCACATCGCGCACCCGGCCGAAGAGCGGACGCCCATAGCCGGTCAGACGGTCCATCATCGCCACGTCCGAGCCGATCAGGACCAGCAGGACCGGCAGCTTCTCCCAGACCCGGTCCCAGACCGCCTGGAGCTCGCCCTCCAACGACGGATCGGTACCGACGAACCAGGGGAACTCGTCCAGGACGACCACGACCGGACCCGACCGGGCAGCCAGACCGATCTTGCCGAGAGCGTCACGCCACGAGGCTGGCGGCGCGGCGAAGAGCTCGTCCGCGCCCGGCAGCGGGACACGCGACTGGTGGGCCGCCGCGGCGAGCCCGTCCAGGTGCTGCCGCGCCGAGCCCCGGTAGACACCGGTGGCGTACAGGTACGGCACACCGCACCCCTCGACGAAACGTTCGAGCGCGGTGGACTTGCCGACCTGACGCCTGCCTCGCACGGCCAGGATCCGCCCGCGCTGGCTGGTCGCGTCCAGATGCTCCCGCAGGCTCCCCATCAGCCGCGACCGACCGACGAACCAGCCCTCTCCACTATCCAACACGCGATGTATCATACATCAGACGTACGATACGCGCCGCGCAGATGATCTCACACCTGATCGACAGCCATGGTCGAGGGACGAAGTTTCGGACGAGGGACGAACCTATTGCTTCGTCCCTCGTCCGGAACTTCGTCCCTCACAGGGCTCACCCTCGGCGACAGGCCTAGCGCGGATCTGAACGGGCGTATAGCATGTTGAACGTGCGTTCAGTCGAGGATCTGACCACCCGGGCGCGTATCCGCGACGCCGCGGTGCTGCGGTTCGCCGCCGACGGGTTCGGGGCGCCGGTGCGGGCGGTGGCCGCCGACGCCGGTGTCAGTCCGGGGCTGGTCATCCACCACTTCGGCTCCAAGGGCGGGCTGCGGCAGGCGTGCGACGACCATGTGCTGACGCTGATCCGGCAGGCCAAGTCGGAGCACATCGGACGGGCGGCCGCCGGACTGGGCTTCCTGGAGGCGTTCGCCTCGGCCGACCGGTACGCCCCGTTGGTCGGCTACGTCCTGCGCTCGCTGCAGGACGGCGGCCCGGCGGGACTCGCCTTCGTCGAGCACATGGTCGCGGACGCGCAGCGCTACATCGCGGAGGCGGTCACGGCCGGTGTCGCCCACCCCTCCCGCGACGAGGCAGCCCGGGTGCGCTACCTGGTGCTGTCCGCGCTGGGTGCCCTGATGCTGTCTGTCACCCTCGACGACCCGGACGACCTCACCACCGGGGTGCGCCGGTTCTTCGCCGAGTCGTACCTGCCCCTGCTGGAGCTGTACACCGACGGTTTCCTGACCACCCGGCGCATCCTCGACGACTACCTCATGCAGGTACCCGACCCGCCCACACTCCCAGCACCGCCCGGCACCGACCCTCCACCGACCGAGGAAACATGACCCCCGCCATCGCGATCCACGACCTGCACAAGTCGTTCGGCACCACCAAGGCCCTGGACGGGCTGGACCTGACCGTCCAGCCCGGCCAGGTCAGCGGGTTCCTGGGGCCGAACGGCTCGGGCAAGTCCACCACCATCCGGGTGCTGCTGGGGCTGCTGCGGGCCGACCGCGGCACCGTCCGCCTGCTCGACGGCGACCCGTGGGCCGACGCCGTCGCCCTGCACCGCCGCCTGACCTACGTGCCCGGGGACGTCTCCCTGTGGCCCAACCTGACCGGCGGGGAGGCCATCGACCTCATGGCCCGGCTGCGCGGCGGCCTGGACCGGGCGCGCAAGGCCGAGCTGCTGGAACGTTTCGAGCTGGACCCGTCGAAGAAGGCCCGCACCTACTCCAAGGGCAACCGGCAGAAGGTGGCCCTGGTCGCCGCGTTCGCCTCCGACACCGAGCTGCTGGTGCTGGACGAGCCGACCTCGGGCCTGGACCCGCTGATGGAGGCCGTGTTCACCGAGTACCTGCGCGAGGTCAAGGCCCAAGGTCGGTCGGTGCTGCTGTCCAGCCACATCATGAGCGAGGTGGAGAAGGTCTGCGACACGGTGACGATCATCCGGGCGGGCCGGGCCGTGGAGTCCGGCACGCTGGACGACCTGCGGCACCTGACCCGGTCGGCCGTCACCGCCGTGGTCGACCGCGACCCGTCGCCGCTCGCCACCCTGCCCGGGGTCCACGACCTGAGGACGACACCCGACGGTGCTGTCACCCACGTCGCGTTCTCCGTCGACAACGACCGGCTCGGCCAGGTCCTCACCGTGGCCGGGACGCTGGGCGTGCACGCCTTCACCGCCACGCCCCCGTCCCTGGAAGAGCTGTTCCTGCGGCACTACGGCGACGCGCTCGAAACCGCAGGCCGGCCCGACCGGGGGGCCGACCGGTGAGCCCGCCGCTGGACACCGAGAAACCAGACCGACCCGAACCTGGCAGACCCACCGCGGCTGCCGCTGGTGGCAACAGCCTGGCCGGGACCGGCCTGCTGCTGCGGTTCATGCTGCGGCGCGACCGGGTGCGCCTGGGCGTGTGGACCGTCTCGGTCGTGGCGCTGTGGGGGTACGTCGTCGTCGCCTTCGGCGCGCTGTACAGCACCCCGGAGGAGCGCCAGTCGCGGGCCGCCCTGATGGACACCCCGGCCAGCATCATGATGACCGGCCCGGGATACGGCCTGGACGACTACAGCGTCGGCGCGATGATGGCCAACGAGCTGCTGCTGTGGATCGTCATCGCCCTGGCGGTGATGAGCATCTTGGAGGTGGTGCGCCACACCCGGGCCGAGGAGGAGTCCGGCCGGTCCGAGCTGGTCCGGGCCGGGGTGGTGGGCCGCCACGCCCCCGCCGTGGCCGCTATGGCGCTGGTGGTGGTCGTCAACACCGCGATCGCCGGGCTCACCGTCGTCCTGCTGGCCGCGGGCGGGTACGGCCTCGGTGACAGCCTCGTCCTGGCTGCCGCTGCGGGGCTGACTGCTGTGGTCTTCGGGGCGGTGGCAACGGTGACCTGCCAGCTGACAGCGCAGGGACGCGGCGCCTCCGGTCTGGCCGGGGCCGGGCTCGGGCTGGCCGTCGTGGTGCGCGCCGCCGGTGATATCGAGGGTGCCGCCGCCGACGGGCACGGTTCGGCCCTGTCCTGGTTCTCGCCGGTCGCGTGGGCCCAGCAGACCCGGGTGTTCGTCGACACCCGGGCCTGGCCGCTGGCGCTCGGCGTCGTGGCGGTCGTGGTGCTGCTGGCGCTCGCGGCGGGGCTCGCCTCGCACCGGGACTTCGGCGCCGGGATGTATCCCGACCGGGCCGGACGCGCCGCCGCCCGCGCCGCGCTGCGCTCCCCGGCCGCGCTGGCCTGGCGCCAGCAGCGCCTGGCCCTGCTGTGGTGGACGGTCGGGACCGGGCTGATGTGGCTGGCCTCCGGGACCTACCTGAAAGACATCCCGGACATGGTCGAGAAGATGGCTGAGAGCAACCCCCTCATGACCGAGATCTTCCGGGGCGACGGCGGGCAGGCCGTGGTCGACGGTTTCGTCTGCATCATGCTGCTGTTCGTCGCGCTGGTCGCCCTCGGGTACGGGATCTCCGCGGTGCTGCGCGCCCGCACCGAGGAGACCGCGGGCCGCACCGAGCTGGTGCTGGCCACCCCCGTCTCCCGGACCCGCTGGCTGGGCGCCCAGCTGGCCGTGGCCGGTCTCGGCACCACGGTGCTGATGCTGGGCGGCGCTCTCGGGCTGGCCGCGGGCGCCCACTCCAGCGGCGCGACCAACCCTGACCTGGTGACATACGTCGGGGCCGCGCTGACCTACCTGCCCGCCCTGGGGGTGGTCCTGGGCCTGACCGCGGTGCTGTTCGCCTGGGCACCCCGGTGGGGCGCGGCACCCTGGGCCTGCCTCGTCGTCGCCTTCGTCGTGGGGATGTTCGGCCAAGCCCTCAAGCTCCCCGGCTGGGTCCAGGGCCTCTCCCCCCTGTGGTGGGTGCCCCAGATGCCGGTCGACGACTTCGCCTGGCCCCCCGTCCTGGGCTTGACCGCCCTGGCGGCGGCCCTGTTCGCCCTGGCCTTCGTCGGCTTCCGCCGACGTGATATCCCGGTGACGTGACGTCAGGAGAAGCGGCGCAGCCGGAGGGAGTTGGTCACCACCAGGACCGAGCTGGCCGCCATGGCGGCCCCGGCGATCATGGGGTTGAGCAGGCCCGCGGCGGCCAGCGGCAACGCGGCGACGTTGTAGCCGAAGGCCCAGGCCAGGTTCTGCTTGATGATCCGCAAGGTGGCCTGGGACAGGCGGACGGCCTGGGGGACGAGCAGCGGGTCGGCCCGGACCAGCACCACGTCCGCCGCCTGCGCCGCGATATCGGTACCGGTTCCGACCGCCAGGCCCAGGTCGGCCTGGGCCAGGGCGGCGGCGTCGTTGACACCGTCGCCGACCATCGCCACCGACCGGCCCTCCGCCTGCAGCCGTCGGACCTCTAGCTGTTTGTCCTCGGGGCTGACCTGTGCCAGCACCCGCGTGATACCGATCTGGGCGGCCACCGCCCGGGCGGTGGGCGCGTTGTCGCCGGTGAGCAGGACGGTCCGCAGGCCCAGCGCGGTCAGCTCGGCCACCGCCCGCGGCGCCGAGTCGCGCACCGGGTCCCGGAGCGCGACGACGCCCCGGGCCGAGCCGCCCCAGGCCACGACCACGGCCGTCGCGGCGTCCTGCTCGACCTGTTCGACCAGGGCGGTCGCCGCGTCGGTGCGGATCCCTTCACCTGCCAGCCAGGCGGTCTGGCCGACCAGCACCCGCTGGCTCATCCCCACCCCGACGTGCGGCGCCCGGACCACCCCGAGGACCCCGCCGCCCGGAACGGCCCGGAAGCCGTGCACGTCCCACCCGGTCTCGGTGCCGCCCACCACGGGGGTCGCGGCCTCGACGACGGCCTGCGCGACGGGATGCTCAGAGAGCTCCTCGACGGCCGCCGCCAGCTGCAGGACCCGCTCGGGGTCCTCCCCGTCGACGGCCAGGACGTCGACCACGGCCATCTGACCAGCGGTGACGGTACCCGTCTTGTCCAGCACGACGGTGTCCACGCTGCGGGTGCGCTCCAGCACCTGCGGGCCCTTGATGAGGATGCCCAGCTGCGCGCCCCGGCCCGTCCCGACCAGCAGCGCCGTCGGCGTGGCCAGGCCCAGAGCGCACGGGCAGGCGATGATCAGCACCGCCACCGCCGCGGTGAACGCCGCGCTCGCCCCGCCGCCCGCGACCAGCCACACCACCAGGGTGACCAGCGACAGGGCCACGACGACCGGGACGAACACCGCCGACACCCGGTCGGCCAGGCGCTGCACCGCCGCCTTGCCGGTCTGCGCCTGGGCCACCAGACGGCCGATCTGCGCCAGCCGGGTCGCCGCGCCGACCGCCGTCGCCTCGACCACCAGGGCACCGGTGGTGTTCACCGTCGCCCCGGTCACCGTGTCGCCCGGACCGACCTCGACCGGCACCGGCTCCCCGGTGAGCAGCGACGCGTCCACGGCGGACGTGCCGTCCACCACCAGCCCGTCCGTGGCCACCTTCTCGCCGGGCCGCACCAGGAACCGGGTGCCCACCGTCAGGGTGTCCACCGGGACCCGCCGACCAGCACCGTGCAGTCCGTCCTGGTCGTCGAGCACCGTGACGTCCTTGGCCCCCAGGTCCAGCAGCGTCCGCAGCGCCGCCCCGGCCCGGTGCCGCACCCGGGTCTCGGCATAGCGTCCGACCAGCAGGAACGTCGTGACGACCGCCCCGACCTCGAAGTACAGCTCTGGTGTCCCGCTGTGCCCGGCCCCGGCCGCGGGCCACCCGGTGGGGGGCATGGTCAGGCCCAGCCGCCCCGCCCCGCCGAACAGCAGGGCCCACCACGACCAGGCCGTCGCCGCGACCACACCCAGCGACACCAGGGTGTCCATGGTCGACGCACCGTGCCGGGCCGCCCGCACCGCCGCCCGGTGGAACGGCCACGCCCCCCACGTCACCACCGGCAGCGACAGCAGCGCCACCCCCCACTGCCAACCGCGCAGCTGCCAGGCCGGGACCATGGAGACCGCCACCACCGGGACGGTCAGCGTCGCGGCGATCCCGGCTCTGCGCCAGGCCGACGACGAGCCGTCCTCGCCCGGGTCGGAGGTGGTGGCTAGCGCTTCGGTCTCGCCTCGGGAGGTCTGGTGCGTCGCCTCGGTCGGCGTAGCCGTCCTGGGGGTGACGACCAGGACGGTAGCGTCGTAGCCAGCGGCGCGGACGGTGTCGACCAGGGTCTGGGAGTCGATATCAGCCTCGGGGGCGACGGTGACGTGGGCCCGTTCCAGCGCGAGGTTCACCGTGGCGGTGACCCCAGCCAGGCGGCCGAGCCGCTTCTCCACCCGGGCGACGCACGCCGCGCAGGTCAGGCCGACGACGGCCAGGTCGGCCGCGACGACAGCCTGGGTCGGCGGGCCGGGCTGGGTCACAGCAACGACCGGGGCGGGGTCAGGCAGTACCCGGCCTCGTCCACGGCGGCAGCGACAGCGGCGTCGGCCAGCGGACCGTCGGAGGTCACGACCACCGGCGACGACCCGCCGACCTGCAGGTCGACGCTCACGCCGGTGACGCCGGGCAGCGCCTCCAGCTCGGTGGTGACGTGCCGGACGCAGTGGTCGCAGGTCATCCCGTCGACCGAGAACGTGGTCTGCATCGAGCGTTCCTCTCCGCTGGGGCGACGCGCCCTGCTCGGACTCCAACACTGCGCCTCAACCCGAGATTCCCACGACAGGAGCATGAGGAGCGGGGGCCCTGGCGGTGCTGAGACGTGCGCGGACGCGATAGCGTGGTCCAGCAGCGATCCGCACGAGGAGGTCCCGTGGACAAGCAACCCGATACCCGGACGGTCAAGCTGGCCGGCACCCTGGCCGGGGTGGTCGCATCCGCGGTGGCCCAGAGGGTCATCTCCGCGGGGTGGCAGGCCGTCAGGGGCCACAAACCACCCGTCGAAGAGGATGCCGACGCCGGTATCAGGCTGGGCGAGGTTCTGGTCGCCGCGGCACTCTCCGGCGCAGTGGTCGCGGTCGTCCAGGTGCTGGCCCACCGCGGCGCGACGAAGGCTGCCCGGCAGGTCACGACCCGGTAGGCTCACCTGACCTGGTCGGTACGGGACTCGCGAACAGCCCTGACGACGGCCCCCAGGTCGCGGAGCATTCTAGTGTCACTGGATGCGCGAATATCCGTGCATCAACGGTTGAGGTTCTGTCTACTGGCAGCCGCAGGCACCCAGGCTGGAGACGAAGTCGTCGACGGCGAGGCGGGCGTTGCGCTGGTCCCCGGGGGTCTGGTCGGCCATGACGACGAAGTCCAGGGCGCGGCCGTCGGCGGTGACGACCGTCCCGGCCAGGGAGGTCACCCCCTTGAGAGAACCGGTCTTGGCGCGGACCAGGCCCCGGGCGTCCGACTTGAGGTACCGGTCTTCCAGCGTGCCGGTCAGGCCGCCGATCGGCATGCCGACGACGATATCGCGCAGCTCTGGGTGCGCCGGGCTGGTCGCCAGCTGGACCGCGTCGAGGACCGTCGTGGCGGGCACCGCCGAACCGGCGGCCAGTCCGGACGTGTCGGACAGGTGCGCCCCGGCGGTACGTGCCCCGAGGGCGCCGACGACGTCGAGCACCGCGGCCGTGGCACCCTCGAAGCTGGCCGGGTGCCCCTGGGCGATCGCGACCAGCCGCGCGACCGCTTCGGTCACCGTGTTGTCCGAGTGGAGCAGGAAGTACTCTGTGACGTCGCGCACCGGGGCCGAGGCGACCGCCCCGACCGGCGTCGCCCCGTCGGGGGCGGTGGTCCGGGTGACCGACCCGGTGACGGTGATGCCCTGCTCGGCCAGCCGGGCGGCGAACACCTGCCCCGCGGCCAGAGCCGGGTCGGCGTGCCGCTGGCAGTACTCCTTGGTCGGGTCGGTCTTGCCGACGTGCACGGCCAGTGCGGTCACCGGGGCGGCGTAGCCGGCGCTCACGTCGGCCGGGTCCCAGCGGGGTGCGGTGGTCGGGCCGGTAAACAACGAGTCGTCCACGCCGAGGCGCACCGTCGTCACCCCGGCGGCCTGCAGGGCCTGCGCGGTCTGCGCCGCCAGGTCGCCCAGACCGGCCCGGCCGTCGACCGCGTCCGGGTCGCCTGCCTGGTCGCTGAGCATGATGTCACCGCCGCCGACGAGCACCACCTGGTCGTCGGACAGCACCGCCGTCGTGGGCAGCGTCGTGTCCGGGCCGAGCGCGGTCAGGGCGGCCACCGCGGTGAGGACCTTGGCGATCGACGCGGGCTGGCGCCCGGTGCCCGCCGACCGTTCGCCGAGCACCTCGCCGGTCAGCTGGTCGACGACCAGGACCCCGACGCTCGGCCCCAGCCGCGGGTCGGCCGCCAGGGCGTCGACCTTGGCCTGGACCGGCCCGGCCGCCGGGACGGGCGCGTCCGGGTCGAGAGGGCCCAGGGCCGGACCGGCGGGCCCAGCGGCGGCGACGGTCGGGAACGGCGCCGCGCTGGGGGCCGGTTCCAGGGTGAGCACGCCGGGCACCAGGTCGTAGGCGTCGGCCGCGGCGTAACCTCCCGCGCCGAGCACCAGCACCCCGACGACTGCCGACGTCACCCAGGTTGCTGTACGCACCACGCCTCCTCGATCGTGTCCCCCGACTGGACCTTGTGATCGCGCCTTCTCGATGGTGCTGGCACACGAAGCGGTCCTGGTACGCCAGACTACTGTCAGTACGCCTGCTTTTTGGCGTCCCACCCGATACCTGCGGAGGACACTGTGGACTTTGACGTCACCATCGAGATCCCGAAGGGTCAGCGCAACAAGTACGAGGTGGACCACACCACCGGCCGGATCCGGCTGGACCGGATGCTGTTCACCTCGACCCGCTACCCCGACGACTACGGGTTCATCGACGGCACCCTGGGCGAGGACGGCGACCCGCTGGACGCCCTGGTGCTGCTGGAGGAGCCGACCTTCCCCGGCTGCCTCATCCGCTGCCGGGCCCTGGGCATGTTCCGGATGCGCGACGAGGCCGGCGGCGACGACAAGGTGCTGTGCGTACCGACCGGCGACCAGCGCGCCGCCTGGCGGCAGGACATCGACGACGTGTCCGACTTCCACCGCCTGGAGATCCAGCACTTCTTCGAGGTCTACAAGGACCTGGAGCCCGGCAAGTCCGTCGAGGGCGCGCACTGGGTGGGCCGGGCCGCCGCCGAGGAGGAGATCGGCCGTTCCCGCCAGCGCGCCATCGACGCCGGCTACAACCACTGACGGCGAAGTACGAGGTGGCGCACGAGGTACGAAGCTGGAGCCTCGTACCTCGTGCGTTGCCTCGTACTTGGGGCGGGGCTACAGGGCGGGGCTACGGGCGCCCGCCGTACGGCATCAGGTTGGTGTACTTCAGCGGCGCGGTGCGGACGGTCAGCCCGGGAGCGGGGGCTTCGACGATCGTGCCGGGTCCGGTCCACAGCGCGACGTGGTAGATCGTCGAGGGGTCCGACGTGTTCGAGGCCCAGAAGACCAGGTCACCGACGCGCAGGTCGGCGATCGGGACCTTCTTCACCTGGGTGTACTGCGTCCGGGACGAGTGCGCCAGCGACACCCCGGCCTGGCGCCACGCGGCCTGGGTCAGGCCCGAGCAGTCCCAGGCGTCCGGCCCTGAACCGCCCCACAGGTAGGGCTTGCCGATCTGGGTCCGGGCCCAGGCCACCGCGGTCTGGCCAGCGGTCGTCGCGCCGCTGCTCGTCCCGCCGGAGCTACCACCCGTCGAGCCGCCGGTCGTGCCACCGGTCGGGCCGCCGCTGGACGGTCGGCCGGCCGGTGCCATGGCGACGACGTCTGCCTGTGCCTGGGACTCGCGGGCGGCGTCGATCGCGGCCTGCCGCGCCAGCTCCACCGCGACGGAGGTGTTCTGCGCCTCCGCGAGGGCCGCGACGAGCTCGTCACGACGGTCCTGCGCCGCCGACAGCGTGCTCTGCGCGTCGGTCGCGGCCTGTTCGGCCTGGCCCAGCGCGGTCTCGGCCGCGGTCTTGGCCGCGGTGGCTGCCGTGGCGGTCTCCTGGGCCCGCTGGTCCATGGTCTGCGCCACGGTCTGCGCCGCCTGGAAGCTCTGGACGACCTGGTCGGTCCGGACGGTGACGTGCTCCAGCTGGGCGGCCCGCTCGGCCATGTCCTGGAAGTCGTCGGCCGACAGGATCGCCGTCAGCGTGCCGGACGAGCCACCGGTGGTGGACAGCTGGCGCGCGACCTGCACCAGCTGGGTGCGGGCCTCCGCGACGGCGCTGTCGGCCGCCACCTTCTCCGCCGCGGCACTCGCCGCGGTGGCGTCGGCCTGCTGGGACGTCTCCAGCGCCTGGGCGTAGACCTCCCCGGCCTCCTGGGCCGCGATCTGCGCGGACTGCTCGGCGGCGGTGAGCCGGGCCAGCTCGGCCTCCATCGCCGCGACCGAGCCCTCGGCCTGGGTAACGGCGTCCCGGGCGCGACGCACGTCGTCGTCGGACGGCGGGTCGGCCACGGCCGACGACGTCGTCAGCGCGACGGTCGCGAGACCCGCGACGAGCGCGGCCCAGCCGCGCCACCGTCGCGACCGACCAGGTCGGAGCTCTCGCACGGGTCTACCTCCACGTCGTGGTGCGTCGTTCTGACCGGCTCGGGTCGGCTGGTCCTCCAGGGTGGATCGGCGGTTCTGGACCCGACCTGAAGTCGATCAGACCACAGCGCTACGCTAGCAACACCTGTCCCTCCAGTAGAACCCTGTCCCACCAGTCACGCCAGTCCCAGAACAGGTGACTGTTATCGCAGGACGGACGAGGGTCCGCAGGCCGGGCAAGGACCAAACCCTTGCCCGGCCTGCGGACCCTCGTCCTCGGCGGAACCCGACCGGGCTCACCTCGATCTGGTACGCCCTTCGAAGGTGCCGAGCCGCACCCCGGCCCGGCGTGCGGCCGCGGCGGCAATCCCAGCGGCGAGCAGCAGCAGCCCGACGGTGAGCAGGGTGCCGCTGGTGCCTGCCGCGATGGTCTGGCTGACCGTGGTCCGCAGCGTGCCCGAGCCGAAACCCACGACGTCGCCGAAGCTGCCCGGCGCCACCAGGGCCCACCCGCCGACCGCCGTGGCGACGACCCCGCCGGTCAGCGGCGCGGCTGCCGTCCAGATGGCGGCCAGCACCAGCGCACCCAGTACCAGCGCCGACACCAGGACCAAGGCGATCCCGGCGATGTCCACGTCCGAGCCGACCAGACCGCTGCCCAGATCCCACCTGTCGGTCTGCACCGCCAGCAGCCGCGACTGGCCCAGCAGCAGCCCGACCGCACCGACCGGACCCACGGCCAGCCCCAGGAGGACGCCGAGGACGTGCGTGCCCCACCCGGCCTTCGTCGGCGGGTGCGGGTCGAGGTCGAGGCCGGCCCGCGGTGCCAGCGGGGTCGCCGGGACCGGCGCGGGCACAAGGGCGGGGGCGACCGCCGTCTGGTCGACCGGGTCGCTCTGGCGGCTCTCGGGGTAGAAGAGAGCGTCGAGCCCGGTCGTCGGTGCTGCGCCCGGCTCAGGGGCTGGTCCGGGAGCCGGTTCTGGGACCGGGCCCAGGGCTGGCTCAGCCAGGGCGCAGCCCGTGGTCGGTCCTTCGACCAGCGCCTCGAACAGCTCCGGCTCGTCCGGTCCGGCTTCCCGGTCCGCGTCGGGTGGCGTCGGCACGGGCCGGGCCAGGGCGTGACGACCCACCTCGGGCTCGTCGACGCTGGGCTCGTCAACGCTGGGTTCGTCAACGCTGGGCAGCACGTCGAGCAGCGGGATCGTATCGCTCTGGTCCGCGGCGCCCTGCGGGTTCCCAGGCAGGCGCGCGGCTGGCTCGTTACCGGTCATGACGGGCTCCAGGGCTCTACGGGCGGGGCGGGATCCCAGCCCTCTGGACCACCGTAGGCCCTGGTCGGGCGGGTCGCGGTCAGGGTACGCCGGGTGTCGCGCCGCCGATCTCCGGGTGCTCGACCCGCACCTGACGGGCCCGTTCCTCACCGCTGGACGACGCCAGGGAGCCGATCCACACCCAGCCCACGGCCAGGACCAGCAGGGCCGTCGCGATCGGCCGGACCATGGGGCGGCCCCGCCACGGCGGCACCAGCTGCAGGACCACCCAGAAGACGATCCCGACGGACAGGCCCGCCAGGTAGAGCCACAGCGTCGCGATATGCCCCAGCGCCAGGAACCGCAGGTCGACCTGCCCGAGCGAGGCCAGCCCCCGGGCCGCGTCCGCCAGGTCGGAGGCGAACAGGGCCCGGCCGACCCCCAGCGGTACCACCAGGCTCAGCCCGTAGACCCACAGGAAGGTGGTGCCGATCCGGGCCGCCCGGGGCCCCACAGGGGTGCGCATGGCATTGGCCGTGCGCACCGCGAGCAGCGCGACGATCCCGGCCAGCGCCGCACCGACGGCCGCCGACTGGCCCCAGACCAGCAGGCCCATGACCGCCGCCAGGACGGCCAGCACCGCGGTCGCCACGGCGGCACCCAGCCCGACGAGCCGGTACTGGCCCTGCCGGTGCGCGGCGACGTAGGCGACGAAGGCCGCCAGCAGCAGACCCGTCTGCACCACGCCCAGGCCCTGACCCGGGACCAGCTCTTCGCCCCCGGTGGCCAGGGGCGTGGCGACCAGCGGCGCCAGCTGCTCGAACAGCATCTGCCACCAGGGCACGACCTCCGGGACGGTGACCGCCAGCAGGAACAGGGCGTTGACCACCGCCAGTATGGTCAGGGCGTTGGTCGCCGCCCGGCGGGACACCACCGCGGCCGCGCTCTCGGCCGCCGCCGTCGGCTCGAACGCCCCGGCCGGGGGCGCCCCCGCCAGCGGGGCCTCAGACGGGGACGGGTACGTGGACGGGGACGGGTACGTGCCGTACGGCTGCGCCATGGGCGCCGGAGGCACGGCGGACGCCGGGGGTGCGTAGGGCATCGGCTCGGGTGCGGGCCGCGCCGTGTAGGGCGTAGCAGGCGGCGGCGCCGGAGGCATCGGCATGGGAATCGTCGGCGTTACCGGCGGGCCCGGTGCGGCGGACTGTACCGGGGGGAGCGGCATCGTCGGCGTCACCGGTTCGGAGGTGACGCGCGGCGACCCTCTGACTGTCCGGCGGGGTGCGCTGTCGTCGTTCACATCGGTTCCTCGGCGTTCGGCGGATCTGGACCATACTGCCACGGCACCGTCCCAGCATCAGGCACTCCGGGTCATATACCTTCCCCGACCAGCCAGTCGTTCAGCGCTGCGATCCCCGCGGCGTCGGGATATCCGAGACCACCGATCACAGCATCCGCCTCTTCTTTGGTGTCCTGCCACGCCTCGACGCAGACCGGAGCGCCTGAATAGCACCGGATGATCTGGTAGTAGACCGGCGAAGCGTCGTAGACGAACTCTGCCCCGTGCTCCCAGGTCGATTCCTGGAAGTCTTTGTAGCCGCCCTTGAACCACTGGCGGACTTCAGACGCAGCGTCTTCATCGTCCCAGAAGAACAGAGTCACACGGTCCATACCTTCGCCATAGCACCTGATCTCGAGGTCGGACGGGACGAAGAAGGGTTCGCTGCTCGAGCACCAGTCGTAGGTGCCGGTCAGACCAGGAGACGCCATCTCGGCGAGCTCGCCCGCCTCGTTGCTGTTCAGCTCGACCCAGGTCGGCGTCGGTGACGGCGTCGGTGACGGTTTCGGCTTCGGACGTGAGGGGGTCGAGGTGGTCGACGTCGGGTCGTCCGCGGTGCTCGAACCGCCCCTGGTCAGCAGCACCACACCCCCGACCACCAGGCCGACCACGACCACCGCTGCCGCCACGATCGCCACGATCTTGCCGCCCGAACCACCCTGCGGCGCCCCCGGGTACGGCCCGTACGACGGCACATAGCCACCCTGCGGCTGGTACTGCCCTGGCTGGTACCCCGGAGCCGCACCACCGTACGACGGCGGCGGACCGGGCTGGGGACCGGGCGGCGGACCCGACGGCTGACCGTAGGGCTGCGGAGCCGGACCGTACTGCTGCTGCGCCGGACCGTACGACGGTTCAGACCCGTACGACGGCTGAGCGTAGGAGGGCGGTGCCCCCTGGGGACCAGGCGGGTACGGCCCCGGCGGACGTGGCCCCTGCGGTACCGGTCCCTGCGGCGGCATACCCGGAGCCTGCGACGAGTACGGCCCGTACGGCGGTTCCGGTCCCTGCGGCGGCGGTACCGGTCCCTGCGGCGGCATACCCGGAGCCTGCGACGAGTACGGCCCGTACGGCGGTCCCGCCCCCTGCGGAGGCTGCCCCGGACCTGGTGGGACCTGGTTGCTCATCGTTCACCTCTCGTCGCACGGCCCGACGACGACCCAGCACCCTCTGCCCGTCCGCCGCATCGTCCAGGCACCTATCTTGCCCGACTTGCGCAGGTACTGGTGCCGTTTCGCCCGAGACGTCCACCGGCTGGTCCGCGCCGCGACCTTCGGCCCGGACCCGGCGGGCCCCGACCTGGACTGCCTCCCGGTCAGAACCGTGGGGCGAACGGCCAGGGCGTGCCGTCGGCGAGGGTCTGGTCGGCCAGCAGCGCGGCCCGTTCCACGGCCTTGGCGACGACGCCGGCCACGTCCGGGTTGAACACGCTGGGCACGATATAGGCCGGGTTGAGCTCGGTGTCGCGCACCACCGACGCCAGGGCGCGGGCGGCGGCGAGCAGCATCGGCTCGGTCACGGTGTGCGACTGGGCGTCCAGCAGACCGCGGAACACCCCGGGGAAGGCCAGCACGTTGTTGATCTGGTTGGGGTGGTCGCTGCGGCCGGTGCCGACCACCGCGGCGTACCGGGCGGCCTCGTCCGGGTCGACCTCGGGCCGGGGGTTGGCCAGGGCGAACACGACCGAGTCGGGGGCCATCCGCTGCACGTCGGCGGGGCTGATCACATCGGGCGCACTGACCCCGACGAACACGTCCGCGCCGACCAGGGCGTCCGGGACGGACCCGGTGACGCCGCGCGGGTTGGTCTTGGCGGCGATGGCCGCCAGGCTGGGCGTCAGGCCCGGGCGGTCGGGGTGGACGATCCCGTCGATATCGCCGACCACCACGTCGTGCGCGCCCGCCGCGAGCATGAGCGACAGGACCGCCGACCCGGCGGCGCCCGCCCCGGACAGCACGATCCGCACGTCCTCGATCCGTTTGCCCACATATTTCAGGGCGTTGAGCAGGGCCGCGGTCACGACGATCGCGGTGCCGTGCTGGTCGTCGTGGAACACCGGGATGTCCAGGCACTCGCGCAGCCGTCGTTCCACCTCGAAGCAGCGGGGGGCGGCGATGTCTTCCAGGTTGATCCCGGCGAACGCGGGGGCGATGGCCGCGACGGTGGCGACGATCTGGTCGGTGTCGGTGGTGTCCAGGCAGATCGGGAAGGCGTCGATCCCGGCGAACTGCTTGAACAGCACCGCTTTACCCTCCATCACCGGCAGCGCCGCGAGCGGGCCGATATTACCCAGGCCCAGCACCGCGGTGCCGTCGGTGACCACCGCGATGGTGTTGTGCTTGATGGTCAGGCGGCGGGCCTCGTCGGGGTCGTCGGCGATGGCCTGGCAGACCCGGGCCACCCCCGGGGTGTAGGCCATCGACAGGTCTTCCCGGTTGCGCAGCGGGACCTTGGACTCGACGGCCAGCTTGCCGCCCAGGTGCATGGCGAAGGTGCGGTCGCAGACCCGGCCGACGCTCACCCCCGGCAGCGCGCCCAGCACCTCGACGATCTGCTGCGCGTGCGCGTCGTCGCGGGTGGCGCAGGTCAGGTCGATGAAGATCTGGTCGTCACCGGCCCCGGTCACGTCCAGGCCGGTGACGATCGCCCCGGCCCGTTCGACGGCCGTGGTCAGGTCCGACACCGCCGTGGGGCGGGCCTCGACGTGGAGGCGGGCGGTGATGGCAGAGGACACGCTCGGAGCAGACACGCCCGTCATTGTCGCACCGGCCGGTCCGCGTCGCGTCGGCGGGCTGGTGCCGACGCATCCGCTCCGGTATGCCTCCCGCCGTCGCGACCGGCCCACCGGCGGGCATCTTCGACCGATATGCAGAGAATGCGAAGATATTTACCGGAAACACGAAACAGCGGCAGCCGTCTTTGGCCGCCGCTGTCCGTAACTCCTGGTCCACCGGGTATCAAGCGTGCGCTTCGACGGCCGCTACGGGAACCAGCCCGGTCGGCCCGCCCAAAAGTGGGTCAGCCTGCGCGTGGGTTCCGGTGAACCATGAAGTTGTAATGACATTTATACCCCATGCTGGAGCGGGTGGGAAGGGCTGATGGACCCTTGACTTCCTCCGGGGGAAGGTTTGATCAGATGCTGGACACAGCGTCCACCATCCGAAACGGGACGGCCCCGACGGCTCCCGGCCGAACCGTCCCCAGCCCAGCCGTGCGACGTCCCGGCCCCAGAGCGGCCCCACCACGGCGGGCGGTCCGGCCAGGCTGGGGACCATGCAGAACACCGCCGTACAGAACACCGCCGTACAGAACACCGCCGCGCAGAGCACCTACCCATCCGCCTCGTCCTCTCCCTGGTCCGGCCGACTGGTCGGACCGCTGGGCGGCACCGTCGTCGGACTGGTCGGGGCCCGGGGCGGCGCCGGTGCCACGACGCTCGCCGCGCTGCTCGCCGCCGCCCTGGCCCAGCACACCGCGACCGTCCTGGTCGACCTGGTCGGCGGCGCCGGGCTGGACGTGACGCTCGGCCTGGAGGCGGTGCCCGGTCCGCGCTGGCCGGACCTCACCGGGGCCGGGGACGTCGCGGGCGACCAGCTGCTGGCCGCCCTGCCCCGCTGGGGCCGGGTGGCGCTGGTCTCCACCGACCGCGCCCGGCCCGGCCTGCCACCACCGGACGACGTGCTGGACCGGCTGGGTGAGGCCGCCGGGACGGTGCTGCTCGACCTGCCGCCCTGCGACGTGCTCGCCCGGCGCGCCCCGGTGGGCCGCTGCGACCTCGTCGTCGTGGTAGCCGGACGAGACATCACCTCGGTCGGCGGTGCCGTGGCGCTGCGCACCGCGCTCGGACCGGCCGCGGCCCGCACCGGCCTGATGGCCAGCGACGCCCGGCGCGGCACCCTGAGCCTGGCCGAGCTGGAGCAGGCAGCCGGGCTACCCCTGCTCGGCCGCGTCCCGTACGACCGCAGCCTGGTCCAGTCGGCCGAACGCGGCCTGCTGCGGGCCCGCCGGGCCACCGCCCGCATCCCGGCCACCCTGGCCCGGACCGTACTGGGCCTCCAGTGACCGGGCCCATCGACTAGCGCTTTTAGGAGTACTAAAATACTATGGAGATCAGATGGTCGGACAGCGCCGACAAGCACGGCGTATTGCGTGAGGATGCTGTGAACGCGGTGCTGTTCCACGTGTACCGGGTGGCTCCGTACGGGCAGTCGCGGGTGCCAGGCCGTCCGGCACCAGAACTGTTCGTCGGGCCGGGACTCTCAGGACGATGGTTGGAGGTGATGGCCGAGGTGACCCGAGGCGTGCTGCTGGTCTTCCACGTCATGGAGGCCCGCGCCACAGTGATCGAGACGGCGAGGAAGGCGAAAGAGGAGTGAGCGACGAGAGAATCAGCGCAGCCGAGCAGGCGTACTACGCACGGCTGGCTGCCGAGGTCGAGGCGTGCGACACGCTGCCTGAGGGTTCGGTGGTCACGACAGGTGTGGGCGACGCGCCCGGTCGGGAGTTCCTGTCGCAGTTCATGACGCCGGACGAGCTCGACGCGGCGGTGGCTCGCGGCCGCGGCCGTCCTCGGCTGGCACCAGGGTCGGGGCAGTCACCCCGTCGGCAGGTGCGTCTGCCCGAGGACGTGGACGCACAGCTGATGGCCCGAGCCGTCGCCGAGCAGCGGCCGGTCAGCGCGGTCCTGCGCGACGCCGTGACGGCCTACCTACGGGCCAGCTAGAGATGCATCCTCTTGGTACCCGGGCGGCGGACTGAGCCGGGACGGTCCGCGGGGCGCCAGGTAGGACACGTTGCCGTCGGAAGACCTGATGGTGACGCTGATCGGGGCGGCCGGGTCGGTGGCGGCCTCGATCCTCTGGTTGCCGTTGCCGCTGGAGATGTCCAGGGCCACCGGGACACCAGCGCCGTACACGGTGACCGAGCCGTTGCCGGAACGGGCGGTGACGTTGCCGAGCGCGTCCTCGACCAGGACCGCACCGTCGCGGCTGACCGCCGTCGCCGAACCGGCGACGCTGACGACCTCGACCCGGCCGTTGCCCGAACGGGCGTCCACGTCGCCGCCCACCTGGTTCACCAGGACCGCACCGTCGCGGCTGACCGCCGTCGCCGAACCGGCGACCTCCGAGACCTCGACCCGGCCGTTGCCCGAACGGGCGGTGATCACGTCACCACCGACACCGGACACCACGACCTTGCCGTCGCTGCTGCTCACCGTGGCCGAACCCGCCACGTCCGTGACCTCGACCCGGCCGTTGCCGGAGTGCGCGACCACGTCACCACCGATGCGCGACAGCTCGATGCGACCGTCGCTGCTGGAGACGTCCACCGGACCGGTGAGGTCCGATGCGACGACCGAACCGTTCCCGGACCGCACCTGCAGCTGCGTGTCCGGGGGCAGCACCACGGTCAGCCCGGCCTCGCAGGACGGGCTGACGGGGAAGCTGCCGCACTCGTGCCGGATCTCGAGCCGGTCACCGGTGCTGGTCGCTTGGTAGGTCGGGGCCTGCCAGTCCCAGGCGTACCAGGCGTCGGCCTGTACCGACACCTGCGTGGCGCCCGGGTCGACGGTGATCTTCACGGGGCCGTCGGTGACCAGGCTGATCACCGGCGCGACCGTTTCGGTGTGAGCCGTGTGGTGCCAGGTGCCCACGGAGTACATGATCGTGGTCCACGCTCCGGAGGCCACCAGCGGCAGGGCGAGCAGCACACCCACCACCGTGAGCACCAGACCGGCTGGCCGGAACCGAGCCGCGCGCGGAACGGGGGCGGTCGCACCGTCTTCGTCGGGGTCGGGGCCGGGGTCGGAGGCGCTCCCCTGCGCTTCTGTCTCGCCCGGGAGGTCTTGCGCTACCGGCTCGGAACCTGGTGCAGCCGTCTCGTCCGGGACGGCGGCCCCGTCCGACGGGGTACCAGCAGCCGGGGTGGGGGTGTCGGGGGTGGGGGTGCTCACCGGGGGGCTCCGTTCGGGTCGGTGGTCTGGTCGAGCCAGCGCAGCACTGCCAGGACGCGACGGTGGTCGTCGGCGTCGGGCGGCAGGTCGAGCTTGGCCAGGATCGAGGTGACGTGCTTCTCCACGGCGGGCAGCCCGACCACCAGGCGGTCGGCGATAGCCGTGTTGGACCGGCCCTCGGCCATCAGGCCGAGCACCTGGCGCTCCCGGGCGGTGAGCCGTTCGGTGCCGCTGCGCGGGGAGCGGGCCAGGATCTGGGCCACGACCTCCGGGTCGATCACGGTGCCGCCGTCGGCCACCCGGGTCACGGCGTCGAGGAACTCGTCCACGTCGGCCACCCGGTCCTTGAGCACGTAGCCCAGGCCCCGGGCGTCGGCGGTGAACAGCTCACGGGCGTAGCGCTGCTCGACGTACTGGGAGAGCACCAGGACCGGCAGCCGGGGGTGGACCGACCGCAGGTGGATCGCGGCGCGCAGCCCCTCGTCGGTGTGGGTCGGGGGCATCCGCACGTCGGTGACGACGAGGTCCGGCAGCGGGGCAGTGCCCGCGGTGCTGGGAGCCAGCGCGGCGACCAGGCCGTCGGCGGTGGTGTGGCCGGTGACGTCGTGGCCCTCGGCGCTCAGCAGCCGGGTCAGCCCGTCCAGCAGCAGGACGGAGTCTTCGGCGATCACGATACGCATGGCACCTCCACGGTGAGCCGGGTACCGCCGTCGGGCGGGCTGACCAGGTCGAACGTTCCGTCCAGCGCGGCTACGCGAGCCCGCAGCCCGTCCAGGCCGGTGCCCGCCGCGGTATCGGCACCGCCGATCCCGTCATCGGTCACCACGACCCGCAGCCGACTCCCGGCCGCACCGCTGCTGTCGTCGACCGCTGTGCTGTCGTCCGCTGTGCTGTTGTCGACCGCCGTGCTGTCGACCGCCGTGCAGCCGACGTCGACCGTGACCGCGCTGGCGTGCGCGTGCTTGGCGGTATTGGTCAACGCCTCGGCGACGACGAAGTAGGCCGCGGCCTGGGCCGCCGGACCGCAGGCGGCCAGGGTGTCGGAGTCGGCCACGCAGACCGTCACCGGGACGGGGCTGCGCGCGGCCAGGGCGGACAGCGCCGCGTCCAGGCCCCGGTCGGTCAGCACCGCCGGGTGGATACCGCGCACCAGGTCGCGCAGCTCGGCCAGGGTCTCCTTGACCTCGGCGTGGGCGTGCTCCAGGGCGACCACCGCCGTGTCCGGGTCGGTCGCGGCCCGACGCCGGGCCACGCCCAGCTCCATACCGAGGGCGACCAGGCGCTGCTGGGCACCGTCGTGCAGGTCCCGTTCGATACGGCGACGGTCGTCGGCAGCGGCCTCGACGGCGTCGCTGCGGGTCTGGGCCAGGTGCTCGGCCCGGTGCACCATGCGGACCGCCCGGGCCTCGGCGTCTTGCTGGGCCGCCTCGGCGTGGCGCTGGGCTTTCTCGGCGGCCCGCTGGGCGGCCCGTGCCGCGGCCGTCTCGCTCTGGGCCAGCAGCCCCCGGCCGAGGGCCGCCTGGAGCAGCGCGAAGGCCTGCGCCAGCACCGGCACCACCCAGACCAGCAGCAGCGCGACCAGGGCGGTCCGCACCGGGCCGACGTTGCTCATGAAATCGGCGAAGCTGTGCACCGGGACGTCGCGCTGCTCCAGGAACCACGGGGCACCCAGCCCGGCCACCGCCGCCGCGCTCAGCCCGACGAGCAGCCCGGCCGCGACCGTCGAGACGACCAGCCCGAGCAGCACGTAGCCCAGCGCGGCCCAGGCATGACCGTCGGCCAGCGGGCCGAGCACCGTGCGCCAGAACCCGCGGCGCGCGATCCGGCGCCGCGGCGCCGCGACCACGTCCACCCCGGTCTGGGCGGTCAGCCGGGCGGCCTCGACCACGGCGAACCAGTGCGCCGTCCAGAGCGTCCCGGTCAGCAGCAGCAGCCCGAACCCGGCCAGCGGCAGCGTAGCCACACCGACGAAGACGAGCGTGAACAGGGTGATCCCGACGAACCACAGCCAGACCCAGCCGATCACGGCCAGGCCGAACGCCCGCCAGGAGGCACCGGACACCGGAGCCAGCAGCAGCGCCCGGGCACCGCACAGAGCCGGGGCGACGACGGTCACGTCGTCACGGGTCAAGGTCGTCGAACTCATACCCACGACGCTAGTGCGCCACCCCCGTCCGGCGGACCCTGGCCGCCCCACCAGTGTGCCGGTGGGTTAGCCCTACCCTCCTGCGGGCCTTCGCGAAGGCCTGGCCGGAACCGGAGGCAGTAGTCCAAGCGCCGCTTGGACCACTGACCTGGCCGATTCGAGACTTCTGCCACGAATTCGAGAGTTTAACTCTCGAATTCGTGGCAGAAGTCTCGAATCGACGACGGCAGGGATCGGACCGCATCGCACCAGCTGCTACCGAGCACCTCGCAACCGACGCGGGCGGACCGCAGGTCGCGCAGCAGACATCCCGCCTGCGGGCTGGCGGGCAACCGCCTGTGCCCGGACCTGGTCGATGACGGCCAGCCTTTCGGACGCCAGCTCGGCAGCGTCCAGGCATACGGGGTAGTCCCTCCACGGCTCATCCGGGGACGCAGTGGCGGTCCGGGCGCCAGGTACCAGGTCCGGGGTGGCCCACCCTCTGGTCGTGTCGGTCGCGTAGTCCCGCACAAAGCTGGCCGTACCGTCCAGGAGCTCCGTCATACGCCGCACCGCCTCCGCACCAGCAGACGACAGGTTCCCAACGCCTTGGTCTGCAAGACCGGTGTCCCATGGGCGGGTCGGCCGCTGACCGGGGTGTTCCACCGAGTGAACCAGGGCGACGAACTCCTCCTTCTCACGGGAACACGTGGCTTCGATGGCCTCGACCAGTGCCTGGGTGCGGGCCTCGGATACAGCAAGACCGTCGGCCTCCAGCCGTTCGGCCGTCCGCCGGAACCGCTCCAGGGCGAACCGAGCGGTGCGGATCATATCCCGAGGGTGACCCGCCGCCAGGACGAACGCCAACAGCGCCAACGGGGCCGGGAACCCCGGCACCCGACGGGTAAACAGCTGCATCGCCGTCAATGGGTCGCAAGCCCGCACCTGGACGATGTCGTCGAACGCCGAGTCGTACGGGTCCCGGCCCCGCTGCGGCATCCCGTACCGCATGAAACGGTACGCGTCGTAGTCGTCGGCGATCGTCACCACAAACTTCACGTGCGGAATCCGGAACAGGTCCTTGATATGGTTGATCGCGGCAGTGCGCTCATCGTCGGGGATCTTGTCCATCTCGTCCACCAGGACGACCAGCGACGGCACCATGTTATCGTATACATCTGGGGTAAAGTCCGAGAAGTGGTCACCCAGCTCTCGACGAATCCTTGCCGCCGCCCCCACGGACATGCTCCTCGATTCCTGGTATATTGCTGCGTAAGTCTCTGCCCACCGCGAGTACAACTTGAGCACCTCTCGGGCACGTCGGACAATCTCCGCATACGTCAACGTCAACGCCGTCCGCTCCTCGGCTTGCTGCGCCCTGAAAACCGCGCCTGGCGTATGGCTGAAGAACCGACGGCTTTCTGAGTCCGAACCTACGGAGACCTCTGCGGACACGCCTGCGGACAACCGTCGCAACCATCTCAGGTCGAGCCGCAGGTTGCTCGCCGCCGTCATCACCGCTCTACGGGCGCGGAGTTGTCTTCCAAGCAACGCCCACCACTGCCGACGCATGTTCCCGCCACTCTGAAGGTTCCGGATGGCCACTGTGGCTACTAAAGCAGCGGGCCCGGCAAGCGCCAGAAGGAACACTGCTTGAAGCAGGCGAGGCATCCACGCGGCCCAGCCTTCCTGATCCCACAGGTGGATAATTCCCACACAGGCTGTCAAGGTTGCGAACCAGCCGAAAGTGATATACCTGTAGAATTCCTTACCGACCCAGCCTCCCGGAAGCCTCGCCCTACCGGCCTGTGCCACGACTCCTTCGGAGATCTCTCGGGCTGCATATGAAATGAAATCGGGTGCAGAATAGTCGCCAGGGACGATGAGCCGAATCGTCCACGCGGCATTTGGCATGGTTTGGCTGTCGTCCAGCTCGACAGACCTCGATATTGAGTTGCAGCGATCCTGCACCGACTCGATCACAGTTGTCTTGCCAAGACCTCGCTCACCCACAACAGCAACAGCAGCGGTCCGATGCTCTCCCAGATCGGCCCACACCCTCTCCACCGCACATGTGGGGACCAGGTCGGCCTTGTCCACTTCGACGAGCCGAGGTGAAGCCGGTATCGGGACGCGCCCGCAGGCACCCAGCACCACACTCAAAGCCCCAGTCGCAGCAAGGCGCAGGCGGCCGTCCAACCACATCTCGGCGTCCATACGAAAATATCGAGAACAGTGAGTCTCCCACCCGTCACCAGTCCCAAAGTGCCAGAACCCTGCGATCCCCCCACCGCTCTTTAGCGCGAATACGAGACCCCTGGGATTCACCCATCTTGTCAGGCTTACAGCGACGGCAGCCCCGAATACTCCCGCAGCCGGAGAGAGTGCACTGAAGACTGCGAAGGTGACAAAGAACACTCCTGTGAAAACGACAGAGCGAGCGTACGAGTGGAGCGAACCGAGGGCATGGGAGATACCAAGCGAACTCACGATGCCCACAGCAGCGGCGACAACTGCTAGGAAGATCCCGGCGGAAGCCGCAGCAAGAATACCGCCGGCAGCAAGGGCGAAGGCAACCGCCCAGACACACGCGATAGCCCACCCTGCCGCACGGTTCCACGGTCTGACAACAGTACGTTCAGGCAGCGCAACGCCTCGACGCATGATCAATTGAGCAAACACGACGACAAGCAAGCTTATCTGATAGATCGGAACCTCCGCCGCAGACCATCCAGCGATGCTCGACGGGACTAACCCGGTAACACCGAGGACGATCCCCGCAACCACCTCGACCACAAATAGCATGGGGAAGATCAGCATGTCGACCACCCCCGTCAGCCCTGTCCATGTATTTTCCACCAAGCCAGCTGGTGCGTTCTCAGGTGTTGACTCCGACTCGTCGACCAGACCGGTTGAGTCGGACTCGGGCTCACTGGCAGATTCGGAGGTAGACTGGCTGACCGACTCCGACGTGGATTCGCTGTCCGAGTTTGGCTCAGATTCTCTGATTAATTCTGACACTGGTTTTCTGAGAGATTCCCAGACCTGCGCCGGGGTCTGCCTGTCGTCACCGTACCGTGCGTGATCGGCTTCGAGGATCGTTATCGCCTGCCGTTCGCACTCGTCCCACACCGACCCGCTTCGCTCCACAGCGCCTTTGTCCGTCGCGGACTTGAGAGGTTTAACTAAATCTTCCGCGTCTATGCCGATATCGGCGAGCGATGCTGCCAGTCGGCACCCCAGAAGGGTTGTCGGACCGGGCCGGGCGTTGCCTTCGTCGTCGTGGGTCTTCCACGGGACCGCCGAGCGGTACACCGTCACCGGCGGGACATCAGGCATCTGGGAGTGCAGCGGTGGCAGCTGTCGGATCTGGGCGTAGGCCCGGGTGCGACGCCAGCCGAGCAGGTCGCGGCGTTTCCACGGGTTGTCCTTGTCCGCGACGTAGGGCTCCTGGTCGAACGGACCGAGCTGCATCTGGGTGTCCACGATTGCTCACCTCGGTCTCACCACGATGTCCCGCACCCGGTTCGTCGCACGCTCCACGACATCACCTGACCCGCAACCTACTCGATCAGGTGATCCCGCCATCGGGTGAAATCGTAGTTCGGCGACCTGCTCTACTCAGGCCTACCTCGAAGCCGCCAGGACGTGGCCATCACCGCCACCGTCGCAGGCCACCGCGTCGAGATCACTCTCGCCCAGGCTGCCTCGTCGTGGCGCCTTGCAGAAAACGCTGATAGCCGGTCCCAACGGGTGAGGGCCCTAGTCCCGCATCCTGGTCGCCCCCGGACCTGCGCCCGCTCACGCCCGCGTGGTCAGCAGGCGTGGGTCTAGCAGGTGGCCCAGTCCACGCAGCCAGCATCCAGCACCGGCTCGACCGGGAGGTCCCAGGCCGGGCCCATGGACAGATAGGTGGTCGTCCTTCCGCCGGTCCGGCGTTCCAGGACGGTGCCGTCGACCGGGTCGACGATCAGGGTCGTCACCTCCGACCGCGGGTCGTCCAGCACGTCGTGACGGCTGATGGCCACGCCGACGCGTCCCTGGCTGTCGGCGACACCGGGGGTGACGGTGGTTCCCGGCAGGTCGACGGCGACCTGCATGAAGGCCATCCGCAGCTCGGCTGACGCCGGACTGCCGGGGTAGACGTCGGCGATCTGGCCCCAGACCTTGTCGTCCACCGAACCGTTGCGCGGTCCGACCCCGCCCCATGCGGCGGCGGCGTCGGCGACCGCACGGCGCAGCTCGGCGCCCAGGGCCGACGGATCGGTCGGCAGCGCGAACAGCATGTCCCACGCGTCGTCGGTCGTCGGGTCGAAGTCGTCGAGAGGCCAGCCGCCCCAGCCCGATCCCAGCGCGGTGGACAGGTCGCCGTCCTCGACCATCAGGCTGTGGTCCCGGTGCGCCGTCCACGTCTCCCTGGTGTACGTCTGCGTCTCCGTGGGGACATCCCCGTCCAAGAAGACCTCGCTGACGTTCAGTGTCTTGGCATACCAGTACGGCGCATCAGCCCATGACGACTCGTCGAGCGCTTTCACCGGGTCCGGTGCCGCAGCGGCCATGGCCGCCCGGGCTTCGCCCACCGGGGCAGCCGAGACCGTCGGTGCGACCGTCGGCGTGGTGGTCGCCGGTGCCGTCCCGCGCCCGCCGCCCAGCGCGAGCGCCGCCACGGTCGTCGCGACGACGGCCACAGCCGCCAGCCCACCCATGCCCGCGACTCGCACCGCTCGGCGACGTCGTCCGGCCCGCACCACCGCCGTCAGCCCGACCGACGACGGCGGGTGCCACTGCGCCAGCGCGCCCAGCCGTTCGGCGATGTCGTCGTTCCTCGTGCTGTCGTCCATCACACACCTTCCTTGCTGAGGGCGGACCGCAGCTGCTGCAGCCCGCGCGAGGCGTCCGACTTCACCGTCCCGAGGGGTATGCCGAGGGTCGCGGCCACCTCCCGCTCGCTCAGTCCCTCGACGTACCGCAGCACCACCACCCGCCGTGGTCGCGCCTTGAGGGTCGTCAGCGCCCGGACCAGCCGGTCCCGCTCGACGGCCTGCGCCGACTCGTCGCGGCCCGCGGTCTCGGGGAGCCCTTCAGGCCCTACCAGGACCTCGCGGCGTCGAGAACGCCACACGTCGATCCGGCGGTTGGCTATCACCTTGCGGGCGTACGCCACCGGGTCGCCGAGCCGGGCCCGCGACCAGGCCGTGTACGTGCGCACGAGCGCGTGCTGCACCAGGTCGTCGGCCTGGTGCTGGTCACCGGTGAGCAGCCAGGCCGTCCGGGTCAGCGTCGTCAGGCTGTCCGCCATGAAGGCGGTGAACTCCTCGTCCCTGGTCACCCCGACAGTCTGGTCGGCTGTCGTACTGAGAGAGACCCGGACAGGGTCAGCTGAGCTCATACCCCTTACCACGGACGACCCGGCCGCAAGGTTGCACGCTTCGAGCATCGACCGAGCGACCCTGCACGGCTTCGCGTCCCGCCTACGTCCTCAGCAGCAGCTCGCACTCGTCTCCGACCCGGCAGACGCCGATCTACGGCGGTACTCAGCCCCCAGAGCGGCACCGTCTGACGCACCCTGGATAGGGTGCCGCCCCCTTCGTCTCGTTCATGCTGTCCCTGCAACGCTACGACCAGGCCGTCCGCCGCACCCAAGGCATCTGAAGGCTGCTCGCGCCCTCATCATCAGGCGCATCTGGGTCAGTTTCTGCCAAGATCTGGCTTGACACCGCGCCAGTGGCGTATCGTCGTCTCATGCTGGTCTCGTTGTCTGTGCGCAACTTCCGGTCCTTCCGGGACGAAGCGACGCTCGACCTGCGGGCTCCCCGGGGTGTCGGAGTCGGGGCGCAGCCCTGGGACGGGAACATCCAGGCGGTCACCGGTGTCTACGGCGCTAACGCTTCGGGGAAGACGACGCTCTTCGAGGCCATCAGCACCATGGCGGACCAGGTGCGGGGCTCGTACCGCAGGTCTGCCGTCAGCGGCGAACCCTTCGCCTTCGACACCTCGAGCGCCGGAGCGCCCACTGAGTTCTCAGCGATGTTCGTCGCCGGTGACGGCCAGTGCTATGCCTATGGCTTCAGCGTCTTGGACGGTGCCGTGATCGAGGAGTGGGCGCAGCGCTACGTCACGACTCGTCCGACTCTGCTGTTCGAGCGTCACGGTGACGTCTGGAAGTACGGCACCGCCCTGAAGGGCCCCAATCGTGCGGTCGAGCAGACCACCCAGCCGTCAAGCCTCTACCTGTCGGCCGCAGCAGCAGCCGGGCACATCGGTCTGGCACCGGTGTACCAGTGGTTCGGCGAGCAGCTGCGGACCTACCCGGCACGCAGGTACGAGTCGCTGCTAGGGCACGTCGTCACCACCCTCGCGTCTGACATGGGCCGATGCGACCGTCTGGTGACCATGCTGAGCGGTGCCGACCTCGGCCTGGTCGGGATCGAAACCAAGAAGCACCGCCTGTCTGATGTCGAGAAGACCCAGCTGCGACAACTCTTGTCCGAGAACCCCGCTGGCCCCATACCCGACGAGGTCTATGTAGCGTTCGGCATTCACCACGCCGACGGGCGCGACTTCCCCCTGCCGCTGGACCAAGAGTCTGACGGGACGCTCGCCATGCTCTGCCACGCCTTCGTCATCGACGAGGCACTGCGCACCGGGGCCACCGTCGTCTTCGACGAGATCGACTCGAGCCTGCACCCGCTGCTGGTGCGCGAGCTGGTCCGCACTTTCCAGGACCAGCAGGCCAACCCGTCCCAGGCCCAGATGATCTTTACCACCCACGACGTGTCGTTGATGGAGGACGGCTACGGCAACGGTGCACAGCTCGGTCGTGACGAGATCTGGTTCGCGACGAAGGACCAGAAAGGACGTTCCACCCTGGTGGCCCTGGCGGAGTTCAAACCCCGCACGCGCGAGAACCTGGCCCGACGCTACCTGTCCGGTCGGTTCGGCGGGATCCCCGACCAGGTCGCTCTCGCACCGGCCTGACGCATGCCACGACCAACGGGAGCGGGACGCAGAAACCCCAGAAAGCGCCAGCAGGCAAAACGCTTCCTTGTCGCCCGCTCCTGGCGGCTACGGCCCGCCGCGAGGCAGGACGTAGCGCTGCCGAGGACTCGTCGGCCCGAGCCCGAGGCCCGCACCGTCCGGTCCTGAACCGTCCGGTGCGGGCCTCGGCCGCTTCCCGCCCTGCGGGTGGGGGTCAGGCCCGGCGGGGCTGGGGGACGTACGACAGGCGGTGGCCCAGCCTGGCCCACGGCGGGTCCGTCGTCGGCTCGGCGGCCGGGGTCGGCCGGGAGGCGTCCCGACGCTGGACCAGCGGTCGGGTGGAGGCCCGCACCTCGGGATCGGGCGATGCGGCCATGGCGTCTATGACGTCGCCGTAGACCCGCAGCGTGGTGTTCGCGGCGCGGGCCAGCATCCGGTCGGCCCGGCACTGGGTGACGGTATCGGACTGGGCGATGTGCACCCGTATCACGGCGGCGTGCCGCAGCAGGGCCGCGTCGTACCCGTGCATGGCGGACAGCGCCAGGCAGGCCGGCGACGGGACCGGGTCCCGCGAGTCGGGCCCCATGGTGAAGGCCGAGCGCAGCACCGACGACGCGGGAAGCCCCAGCCCGACCGCCATGTCCTCGAGCACCAGCACGTCGATCCCGATGTTGTGGTGCCGCGCGTCGAACACCTCGGCCATATCGTCGAGCAGGGACTCGAACAACCCGCTGGCCAGGGGCATCATCGTCCTGCTGGACGGCGGGCGGATCGTCGCCAGCAACCGGGCCCAGCGCACCGCGACGACGGGCGGGACATCAGCCAGACCGGCCAGCACGCTCCGGTGCGCGGTCTCGTAACCGCCCAGCATGCGCTCCCGGGCCCGGCCGCCGTCGAAGGTCGGGGGCGTCGCCGGGGTGCCGGTGAGCACGTAGTCCACCGCGTCCTCGACGTCCTCCCACCGCCGCGGGCCCAGGGAGCCCAGCAGGGTGGCGACCGCATCGGTCCACCGGGCCGGTACCTGCGGGGCCGCCAGAGCAGGCGGCGCGAGCGTCCTGGCGACCGGCTGTGCGACAGCCTGCGAGTCCTCGCCGAGAGTCCGGGTCGTCTCAGGCATCGTGCCTCCTAGCGCTCGGGGCGCGTTCCTCGCGCCCTGGTCAGTCTTCGCGACATATCCAGAGTGCCCTCCGGAATGTGTCATGCCAACCCATGACACCTAGTCAGCCTAACTATGACAAAACAGGTCCTGGGCATCCTCCCAGGTCGGAGACGCGCCGCCGTGACAGACATACCGGACAGATATGGTGCTCCCAGAACAAGATGTGCGTCGGCTGCGGTGCTGGGCGGGATGCGGGGCAAGGCGGAGGAGGAGGTCGCACTGGAGGTGCGGCCGAACGACGACAACGCGGCCCCGCGCCCGCCCGGTGCCGCAGACGC
>Ga0099364_10001694_pt1 | contig 36060 bp, 30 predicted proteins | sample TergutTh196P3_FD_73070 | JGI IMG/M metagenome (GOLD analysis project Ga0099364, IMG submission 73070) | Microcerotermes parvus P3 segment gut microbial communities from Pointe-Noire, Republic of the Congo - Th196 P3 | ecosystem: Host-associated > Arthropoda: Insects > Digestive system > Gut ... | reverse complement strand
ATGTATGGATATAAAATAGATGATAATATAATAGGCTGTGCTGGATATTCACATTATAAAGAAAATATTTATTTTATAGAAAGATTGGCAACATTACCTGAATATAGACATTTAGGGGTTGGAAAAAAATTAATGGAATATTTAGAAAATAAAATTAAAGACATTGGTGGAAAAATTGTTGAAATTCATGTTGTTGATAAAAATATATTATTAAGGGAATGGTATAAAAAATTAAAATATATGGAAATAAGAATTGATGAAATAAAAACATTGCCGTTTAATTCATGTGTTTTGAATAAGGAATTAAATTAAAAATGTGGATAGAAAATTTATTTTATCAAACATTATAAAAAAGCCTACCCCGCCGACAAATATTTGCCGGCGGGGTATTCATATACTATTTACATATTATTAACAGTTTAGACGTTGATTAAATTTAACTACTGTGATAGTATATAATCAACTATTGCAATAGTGGGAGGAAAATTTTATGAAAATCAAAGTTTTTGATTCTGAATTAAAGGTCATGGAGGCTTTATGGAAAGAGGGTGATTTAACTGCGCGGGAACTCTGCAAAATCCTGAAAGAAAAAACGGGTTGGAACCCCAACACAACCTATACCGTCATCAAAAAACTGGTTGACAAAGGCGCGATTGAACGCTACGGCAAAAATTTTTCCTGCAGGGCGCTGATCACAAAAGAGCAGGTACAGCAATATGAAGCGACCGAACTCGTCGATAAATTATTCGACGGCTCTGCGGAAATATTTCTATCAGCTTTTTTGAGCGGCAAAAAACCAAACGATGACGAGATAGCACGGCTTAAACAGCTTGTTGAAAATTTGGAATGAGGTGAAGTATATGAATTTATTGCAAATGAGTATCACGGCGGGCGCGCTTGTAACAGCCGTCGTGTTGATCAGGGCGGTTGCTCTCGATAAACTGCCCAAGACTTTGTTTCTTGTGCTTTGGGGGCTCGCGCTTGTACGGCTGTTCGTGCCCGTATATGTAACGGTGCCGATTCCCGTGCCCGCGCGGTTACAAACCCCGCCGGAGCACATCGTTATAAGCACAGCACCTCGCGGAGAGCCTGAGCAGCCGGCGCTGCCCTCCTCCGCCGTCATGCACAGCACGGTATTGCAAGCGGCTGACGAGCCGCTGCTGCCGGAGCGGAGTGAAACGGAGACGGCGACGGTTATACTGCAGGCCGTCTGGCTTGCCGGTATGCTGGTTACAACCGGGATTTTTGCGGCTCTTTATTTCAAAACCCGCTGTATATTACGGTTTGCGCTCCCTGTGCGGGAAGATAATTTTTTGAATGAATGGCTCGCGCGGCATAAACTTCTGCGTCCGGTACGCATAATGCAGTCTGATAATATAACGTCTCCGTTTGCCGCCGGTCTGCTTAAGCCGCGGATTATTCTGCCGAAATGCCTCAACTTTGATGACAAACAAGTTTTAAGCCATGTGCTCACCCACGAATATTATCATATCAAACGTTTTGACGCCCTGTGGAAAATACTCTTAGCAGCTGCGATATGTGTACACTGGTTCAATCCGCTGATATGGATTATGCTCATAATGGTGAACCGCGACTTGGAGCTGACTTGCGACGAAATGGTTATAAATCATTACGGCGCGAAAACAAAAACAGCCTATGCTTATTCGATAATAAACATGGCTGAGCAAAGAAGCAAATTAATTTTATTTTGTAACGGTTTCAGCAAAAATGCTGCCGTAGAAAGGATTAAATCTATTATGAATATCAAAAGAAAATCATTTATCAGTACAATACTCGCCGTTTTAATCACAGCGGGTACGGTGTTATCGGTATTCGCCGCGCCGGACATTTACAGCGAGGATACAGGCGGTATACCGAATATATCCGATACGGATATATTGATGGAAGCGGCGGAGATTTTCGCTTCCATCGGTGTGCTCAAAGGCAAAGAGACAAACCAAAACGGGGAAATTGTGATAGACTTCACCTCAAAAATAACGCAGCAGGAAATGGCTATGCTCACGGCGAGAATTGATACGGGAACGCCCTCCCTGTTTGAGGTTGGCGCTTATGAAGCGTTTTTACAGTATATGTCTGTTCCCCCAGTTGACGAATTAAAAACAGAACTGGGTATTGGCGGCATAGACCCCGTATTCGCCGGAGCGGTTCTTTACTGTCATGTAAACGGTATGCTTCCGAAAGAAACGGTAAACCCCGAAAAGTTCGTCACAATTTACGAAGCCGCATATATGATAACAAAATCTTTCAGCAAAGAGTATGTGCCGCATGACGGTATTGTGGAAAAAGCGGCGGAACTCGGCGTATTTGAGGGATTTGCGGAAGGTTTTGCCGACGACGGCGCACATGAAATAACACGCGCCGAAGCGATTGTGATGCTGTATAATTTATTTAATGGAGCAAGACAGTATCTTTTCCCTGCCGAAGATGGCTTTCAGACTGTTTTTGAGCCGGTACGCGCCCGTTTTACGGAATATGCAGATGAGCTTATTGACTACGCAATATATTCTGCTCCGCGGGAAGCGTCCGAAAATCAGAACAGCCGCTATATTTTCGAAGACGGCGGGATTGTTTTGTCAGAATAATCAACGCATTCGCTAAAAAAGTGTAACTTAACGCAAAGAGCCCCGCGCTGCAAGGTAAAGTTAACCCTGCGGCGCGGGCTTTGTCTGCCGCATCCGGAGTCCCGCCGCAAGATTATTTATCGTCATAATGTCCTTTACATTGTAAAATTTCAATAGAGCTGTCTGACTTCATTTTATAGACAAGCCTGTTAACATCGTCGATACGCCGACTCCAACCATCACGATGACGGAGAAGCTCCGGTTTGCCTATACCATCATTTCCATTACGGGAAATATCTTTGAGCAGCAAATTAATTCGTTTTAATGTCTTTTTGTTTGTGTCCTGCCAGTACAAATAATCAGCCCACGCTCTTTCAGCGAAAATCAGCTTACTCATTTTCCATCGCCTCTAATTCTTCGATAGTTTTCACGACTACCTGACCGCGTTTTATCTGTTCAGCGGCTTCATCAATGGCAGCTATGTTGCTTTCGCTATAAAATGGGTCTACCGAAACTTCAAAGGGTATTCGTTGTTCACGGCTCATTTTTTTTGCGAATATTACGAACGCCGTAGTCATATTCATCCCCAATTCCTTGCATGTACACTCCATAGATTTTTTTAAATCTTCGTCCATTCTGATGTTTACTAATACTTGCGCCATTTGTATCACCTGACCTTTCATCCTTATTATACTATATAATAAAGATATTGTCAATATATTGTCTTTACTAAAATGTTAATTTAAATTATTTTATATCACGCACCGGTATATTATTCTGTGATAAATATTGTTTAAGCTCGCCGACGGTATAATTCCGCTCCATGCGCGGCGAATACAGCATACTGCTGATTATGGCCGCCTGCGCTTCTGTTTCTTTGAAAAGTCTGCTCAAGTGCTCCGGCAGCCCCGCGCCGCCCGAGGCGATAACAGGCACGGACACGGCGTTATCAGCCAGTTTCATCAGCTCAATGTCATAACCGCATTCGGTAAAAAAGTGCAGCTTAACGCAAAGAGTCCCGCGCCGCAAGGTAAAGCTAACCTTGCGGCGCGGGCTTTGTTTGCCGCACCCAAAGACCCGCCGCAGGATTATTTATGAAATAAATCCGTTCGCCGCCGGGTATTTCGTTATAACCCTGTTTCAGCGTTTTCGGATTGTATTTCTCAACCGCTTCCTCAAACGGCATATATTTGAATCCCACGCTTTCGATTTCTTCTTTGCTCAGCTGCGCAGCCGCATAAATCACGCTGAACCGCCCATCCGCCGAACCCTGTATCAAGTGAGCGGCGACCGCTGAATTATCCCGTAAATCCGGTTCGGTTTTAAACAGCTTCAATATATTTTCCCTGCCTGTGTACCCATATTTGCGGATCAAACGGTCATTTTCGCTGTCCTCGCCGAAAATTTTTACGCCCGGCGCAATAACAATGAGCTTCCCGTTGTCAGCCATAGCCATACGGGTGCGGTAAATCGCTTTATTGCCAAGCCACGTCGAATGAAATTCCCGCCCGTCGAGCCATACGACACAGACGTCAAGAGGAGATTCTACATAATTTATGTTATGCTTCCGGCTTAAATTAACGGCTTTTTCAAATCCGTCACGCTCTTTACCGGTATACAGCCCGATAATACGCGGTTTTTCATGCTCAGTCACGGTAACTGTCAAAACATATTCAATCGGAAATCCGGAAAGAAAATGCTGCTGGGCATAATCAAACACAGCCCTCACCGGAGTATTTTCTCTGCCCATGGTTCTTTCCACACCATAAAACGCACCCAGAATATGCGAGCCGCCGATAAATGCGCTCCCTCCGCATCCCACAACTATATTTTTGGTATAGTTGGCCATTCCCGCCACCTCATGAGGGACAACCTGACCGATTGACAAAATCAGGTCATAAGACGGGTCGAGCAAATAATTTGATACTTCAACGTCAATCGGCTCATTCATCAATCCCTCTGATACTTCGCGCACGAATACAGCGGGGATTTCACCGATTTTGGTTACGCCGCCGCGCCAATCGTGAACAAGATAACGATCGGCGGGAATATTTTCCCCGAAAAAATATATCTGTTCTTCCCGGGTCATAGGAGTGTGAGTGCCTGTAGCCGGAAGTATATCGACTTCCGCGCCGTCAAGCAGCTCATAATAAATCGAAGCGATAAGCCCCGCTCCCGAATTGGCGCGTGTTATGTCGGGCGGAACGATTAAAACCTTTTTAAGACTCCTGCCCCCGATTGACCGCGCCGCATTTTCTTTTATTTGTTCGCGGTTTAACCCCGCTGTTTCATTTTCCGATATAATAGTATTCATAAATAAACTCTTGTCTTTTTTAATCATCAATATTGATTATCACTTTTCTTGCCCGCCCGCCGCTTCGTTCAATAAAGCTGAACGCTTCGGACATTTCAGCCAGCGGATATGAAGCGGTTATAAACCCGTCTGTTTTAAGTTTCCCCTGCGACATTAAATCAATAACCACGGGAAACCGCCCTGTCTGGAGCCGCGAGCCGCATATGGTGAGTTCTTTTTTTGTCACGTTTACGGCGGCTATTCCGCTGATTTCGTTCACAAATCCAAGTTCCACAACCCTTCCCGCCGCGGATGTGATTAACACGGCTTCCTCAAAACTTTTTGCCGTACACACCGCGTCAACGGTAACATTCGCGCCCATACCGCCCGTTATTTCCATGACTTTTCCGGCGACATTTTCACTCTGTGCATTTATAATATAATCCGCGCCTGTTTCAAGCGCATATTCGAGTTTTTCGTTTACAATATCGGTTATTACAGCTGTTGCTCCGTGTAATTTAACCATTGAAAGCACAGTCAATCCAATCGGTCCCGCACCTAAAATAAGCACAATATCATTTTCTTTTACATCACCCCTCATACACGTCTGTGCTCCGATTGTAAACGGTTCGATAAGCACAGCTTCGTCCCAGCTTATATTGCCGGGCAGCTTGTGCAGGTTCTTTGCAGAAATACATACATATTCCCGGCACCCGCCGTCTGTATGCACCCCCAATACCCGTAAAGAAACGCAGACATTATTCCTGCCGTTCCTGCACGCATAACACTCACCGCACGAAAGCACCGGCTCGATAACAACCCGGTCGCCTGCCGCGGTATTTGTAACGGCTTTCCCCGTTTCAATCACTTCTCCCGTAAATTCATGCCCCCATATCCTCGGATAAGACGCAAACGGATTGGTTCCGTGCAGGATATGAATATCTGTACCGCATATACCCGCTCTTTTTATTTTTACGATTACATCATCTTCATTTTCGATAACAGGCTCTTTAAGGTTTGTTAATTTCAGCACCCCCGGAGATTCTATAATTCCCGCTTTCATAATTTGCCCTTTCATTATCAAATAAATTTTAAGCTCTGCCGTATTTTTTCACAACGTCGGGAAGCAGCATACCCTCGGCAAGAGCCTTGCGTGAAAGATTTTCCCTCTCGGTTAAATCCTCGGTTTTTTCAAGCGTTTCCAATAATATTTCTTTCGGTATCACCATAACCCCGTCACAGTCGCCGAAAATCCAGTCGCCGGGATTGACTGTAATATGCGCACTCAGGGTTCCCGATACTATTATGGGTATCTCAAGAGCTTTGGGACGCCAGCGTTTTTTCGATTCGACAGGCGTCACATTACGCGCAAAACATGACCAGTTTTCAATATCAAGAATACCCTCTTTATCGCGGGTATTTCCGTCTATAACCGCGCCGGTCGCTCCTTTGTTCCGCGCTCCGTAACTCATCATTTCGCCCCAATGACCGACTGCATCATCTTTTTCGGCGTTCATCACAAGCACGCAGCCCGGATATATTCTGTCAAACATAACAAAACCGTCAAACTCAGGGCGGGGCAAATCCTCGCCGAACAGCGGCTCTCTCATTCCCCACATGGTGAAAGCGGGTCCCGCAACTTTCATTTTATCGCACAGAGGCTTTATACGGGTATCCATGCACTGGTTAGGATAACCCATTATATCCATGGTATCATAAAAATCCGCTGAGCGGCATTTTAACATACGCCGCCTGATTTCAAATATTTGTTCCTGCGTCATTTTTTTATCCCTTTCTTAATTTATTATACTAAACTTCTTCCGCCGTCGAAACGGACGGAAGCCCCATTCAAAAAATCTCCTGTCGATATTATATTCGCCGCAAGTATGCCTGCTTCTTCGGCAGCAGCAACACGCCTGCGCCTTGGGTCTTTATATGGCATAAATCCCGGCTTCGAGCGTATATCCTGCGGGTTGCCGGACTTTCCCTCTATCGCAATCGCCCCGAGGTCAACTGCATTGACGGTTATGCCGTATTTCCCAAGCTCAAGCGCGCTCTCGCGGGTAAGCATTTTATTCGCGCCTTTTGTCATGCTGTAAACCGGGTCAAAATCCGTAGGGCGTTCAGCGTGAACCGAAGATATATTCAAAATCCTGCCGCTGCCCGCTTTTTTCATGTACGGGATTACAGCCTGCGTGCATAAAAAATAGCCTTTTATATTTACGTTCATCAGATAATCATAATCTTCCTCGCTGTACTCCGGTATCCATTGATTTTTCTGCATACCCGCATTATTTACGAGTATATCTATGCCGCCGTAAACTTGCGCGAGTTCGCTGAACATTTTATCAACCTGCTCACGCTTAGAAACATCGCCTTTGAGCAAAACAGCATTCCCGCCCTCGTCTTTGACGCTTTTATATAATGATAAGGCAAGCTTTTCGCTTGAATAATAATTGATGCCGACATTTACTCCCCGCCGCGCCAATACGTTCACTACACCCGCGCCTACTCCTTTACCTCCGCCGGATATAAAAGCAGTTTTACCGTCCAATATAAATTCATTCACCATAATTTTATTTTTGCCTCCCGATATAATAAAGCGTAAATCCGCCGTCTAATCTAATATTCGCGCCATTGAGCGACGGATTCGGCGCGGATACATAATGCGCGATATAATCCGCCAAGTCCTCGTGTGTCACAGGCGAACCTGTCGCCATTCTTTCATTCATGTCCGTATATAAATTAGATAAATCCGCGCCGCTGAACAGCGTGTCATCTCCGGCAACGCCGCCTGTTTCAATCAGGTTTATTTTTACTCCGTGCGGCCCATACTCAAGCGCGGCTTCACGCATGAGCATCAGCACCGCGCCTTTCGCCATGCTGTAAGAAAACGCGCAGCCAGTTGCTTTCTCGTCATGTATTGAGCTTATATATAATATAATTCCCGAGCCTGCTTCCGCCATCATCGCTCCGAACGCTCTTGTCGCAACAAACGCGGTTTTAGCATTAACTTCCAATGCACGCATAAAATCCGCTTCCGGCATATACTCGATACTTGCTTCGCATACATGATTGTCGCTGTGAATCAATATATCCGCACGCCCGAATTTCTCACGGACAAACGACGCGAGCATTTCACCGCCGTCAAACTTCGTCAAATCATAAGATACTGCCGTAAGAAGTCCGGGATAACCGCCCGCAGGCGGCACACCGGGCGCGTTATTCAGTATAACCGCCGCGCCGCTTTCCAATAATTTTTTTGATATGGCTATTCCGGCATCACAACTGCCATCGGTTATTACCGCAATTTTATTATTCAGCATAGTATCAACTCCAAAGCCTGTCGTTTGACCATTCATTATCCCACGACGACGTATCTTCCCACAATCCGGGGATATTCGGGTGCAAATGCTGCGCTAAAACTTCATCGTTCAGTTTCTCTATGCCTATCCCGGGCGTATCAGGCACCTCTATATACCCGTTTTTCACAAGCGGCTTATCGAAACCCTCCGCAATATCGTTCCACCACGGGATATCATTAGCATGATATTCAAGCGCGAGGAAATTCTCCGTAGCTGCTGCCACATGAACCGAAGCGAGGCACGCAATCGGCGATTCCGCCATGTGCATTGCCATTGATACGACGTATCTCTGCGCCATGTCACCGATTTTTTTAGTTTCGTATATCCCGCCCGATGTAAGAATATCAGGGTGTATAACGTCCACTCCGCCGCCGCAGACTAAAGGCTCAAAGCCTTCTTGCAAGTATATATCTTCGCCCGTGCATATCGGTATGCGGCTTTCCCGCCGCAGTATTTTATAATCTTCCGTCATTTGCCACGGTATCATATCTTCAAGCCACGCGAGATTATATTTTTCGATGCGCTTAGCAAGCTTTATGCAGTCGTCAAGCCCTATGTGCCCGAAGTGGTCTATCGCAAGTGGCACGTCATATCCGATTACGGAACGCACGTCCGCTACATACTGCTCAAGTATATCAAACCCTTTTTCCGTGACATGAATATGAGTGAAAGGGTGAGCTATATTATTTATATCATACGCACGGTTACGCAATGCGCGGAACTCATCGGTAACCGGGTCAAATTTGCGGTATGCTCTCTTGTAATAACGCATTTCTTCAAGAAAGCCCAAAGGAGCAGTAAGTGTTCCCGGTTCATTAATTAATAAATCTATGCCGAGGTCCATTTTAAGAAAAGTAAACCCCTGCTCAAGCCTTTTTTTCAAAGCGTTGCCCATCGAAATCCCGTCATTTTTACCGTCAGGGTCGGTATCGCAGTACATTCTTATTTTATCTCTGAATTTTCCCCCGAGCATTTGATATACCGGTATTCCGTATGCTTTTCCGGCTATGTCCCACAGTGCAAGCTCTACCGCGCATACGCCGCCGCCCTGGCGCGAATGACCGCCAAACTGCTTTATGCGGCGGAACAGCTTGTCAATATTACACGGATTTTCGCCAAGTATGCGGCTTTTCAGCATAAGAGCATAAGTTTTCGATGCTCCGTCGCGCACCTCCCCATAACCGACAATCCCTTGATTTGTATACAGCTTCATAATACTGCAATGGAACGGCAAACCTGTTATATCAGTAAAACGCATATCCGTTATTTTTAGCTGCGACGGCGATGACACTGTTTTAACATTCGCAAGAAGTGACTCGTAATTATCTTTATCAGGCATAATATTTTCCCCCTTAATATTAATCAGAGCATCTTTTTATGATTTCAAGACACATACGGCCGTTATGATACGGTCCTTTCCATTCGTCGATTTTTTTCAGGTTAGCCGTGGGCTTCAGCGTATCGGAAGACAAGCGTCTGAACCATTCGCCTTTTTCTTTATCTATTACATATTTATCTATGAATTGCCAGATATCATATGCCCGCACAAGAAAATCTTCACTTCCGCTAAGCTGATATGCGTTCAAATACCCAACAACGGCTTCGGCTTGTACCCACCATACATAATCATTATCAGCGAATCCGCCCGGCTCCGTTTCATATATTACAGCAGGTGTATCAGAAGACGCTTTCAAAACAGCAGATACCATTTTTACAGATACATCGCCCGCTTTTTTAATAATATCAGGATTGCCTAATTCCTCGGCGGCTTCATAAAGCAGCCAGCTTCCCTCAATGTCATGACCGTAAGATAAACGGTTTGTTTTGGAATTCCACTCGCGGTCAAAGAACATATTAAAATGATATGTGTCGGGATTTACGATGTATTTTACGGTAACATCAATTAAATTCCTCAGCCTTTCTTTTATTATTTGATTATCCCATACATGGGCAAGATTTGTGTAAGCCTCGAGCACGTGGAGATGCGTGTTCATTGATTTGTCGCATATAACGTCGCCGGCAAGCATTTTTTCTCCCGATAAGGGTTTCCAGTCACGCGCAAACACTTCGGAATAACCGTTATATTCTGCGTCAAATACTTTTTCTTCAAGCAGCTTATATATAACAAGCGCTTTATCAAGTATAGCTTTATCCGGTACGGCACGGTAATATTCGCACAGCGCGTATATAACAAACGCCTGAGCGTAAACTTGCTTTTTTGTATTGAGCGGATTTCCCGTATAATCAATATGCCAAAACATGCCGCCGTGCTCGCAGTCCCAAAAATAATTATAAAGATATTCATAAGCCCGGTGCGCCATATCAAGATATTCCTGTTTCGGGTACATCATATATATCGAAGAAAATGTCCATAATATACGCGCGTTTATAACCGATGATTTATGATACTGCGGTATAACTTCTCCGTATATATCTATGCCCCCGTAAAAGCCGCCGTTTTTTTCATCTATTGTTTTATTCAGCCAGTACGGCGCGATATTTTCCAAAAGTTCGCGTCCGGCACATGATTTCAGCGTTGCTTTAATTTGTTTGCTGTCCATAAATCCTCCCTGTAAGCATTAATATATGTAAGAAGCTCCCGCTTCCACAAATCAATAAATTTGATTTTACGCGGCGGGAGCATATCAGCTTATTCAGCTATTAAATTATTTCCTTTTTTTCGCTGTAACTGCGCCCGCTGCGGAAATAATCGAACCGATGACTATAAGCGTAAGCGGATCAAAAGTTATCGGAGCCGGAGTCGCTGAAACCTGAGCCGGGGCCGGAGCCGGAACTTCCGGTTCCGGCGGTGCGGATTCAGCTGCCGGAGCGGGTTCAGGTTCTTCCGCCGCGGCTAAAGAAACCAAAAAGAATTCGATTCTGTCAAGGCGTCCGCGTTCATTATCCCAATTTTGGGTATAAGTCAACTTAAAGGAATCGCCCTTGTTTACGGAAACGCCCCTGAGAGCGGCGTCAGCTTCCGGGTTATCGCGTGTGCTGGTATATGAGTCGATATCGGCGTTAGGCGACGGAAAATTCAAGGTTGTCACAAATTCAAGAATTTTACTGCCGCCGATTTCCATCTCCCACAGACCCTGACCGTCGTTTTCGTCGTTGAACCAGAATACTATATCATATATTCCGTCTTCAAGCGCGCCGAGCGCAGCTTCTACCCAACCCGAATCACCGGTTTCGTCGCCGGGAAGAGTAACAAGCATTCCGTTCGAGGCATAATCGCGATCAGTGAGTTCAAATTCGCCGCCGATTGTCATTTCGTCGGCCTGAAGCGTAAGAGCGGGGTCGGCCGCCGCAGCAGTCAGACCGAGAGAACAGACAAGCAATGCTGTCAAAATAAAACCAATAAATTTTTTCATAATTCAAATTCTCCTTTTTGTTTGTTTATTTTTAATTTTATTTAATCAATCCAGCAGATCTTCAAGAGCGCGCTCCAACGCAGCTTCCAAAGATTCATAAAACGACGTTATATCACGGTTATATGCCGCATGCAGGGTGTTGAAGGAAGAAGCTATTCCCGCAAGGTCAAAAACTCTTCCGATATCGTAATAAACCGAATCGAAAAGTATATCAATTATAGCCGCCGAGTCTTCGTCGCGGGTATCCCTTACTTTCAGAGATATATCGTAATATGCGGGGGTGATATAGTTTTTGCCCAGAATCGCCATCGCTGATATTACCGCCCCGAGTCTTTCCTGATCCTCAAAATCCTTGCCTATCGGAACCGCCATCATAGGAGCTTCGGCGGCGTTTATATGGTGATAATATCTCGGCTGTTCTTTGTTGTATTTGGGAAGAAGAGCTATACCGAAATCGGTCTCCATATCCCTAAGCTCCCTTACGCGGTAAAATTCCGTTTTAAAGAATACCGTTTCATTGCCCGCAAATTTTACCGTACCGTTCCGCGAAGCGGCATAAGGCAGCTGAAAATTATAAAACAAAGTTCTGTCATATAAAAAATCGGTTATCATTTGCCAGGCATTCAGCATATGCTCATTGTAAAATGTTAAATACGGAATATCATCGGATTCTTTTCTGCATACCAATACGCCGCATGATGTCAGAGTTTGGCTCAGCGAACCGGTAAATCCCGTAAAACCTATTATGCTTTCAGGTGAAGGCGCTTCATCCGCCGGATTAAGATTCCATACAAATTTGCTCATTTCGATTACATTGTCCCATATCCATTCATTCTTTTCAATCAAAGAATACGGCGTTTCAAACCCTAAATCCGTAATCATTTGTTTGTTAAACAACACCACATTAACCGTATCCTTATATCCCGCGGCGATATCACCCGCAAGCAGAAAGCTTCTGTGCGCTATAGACGCGGCGTCCACTATATTCTGATCCCACCACGGTTCATTTACGTTTATATTCGGAAAATCCATAAGGTCATGTACTATGAACTGAGATGATAATGTGTTGATTGCCCTGGGATTACTGAAAGTTATATCAAAAGCATCGTCGCCCGCCTGCACCGAATTCCGAATCGCCGCTATATGCGCGCTGTTCCCGCGGCCGACAGCATTGATGGTTATATTATACATCTCTTCTATTTCAAGCGCTCTTCTGTACGCGGCGTCATTTACAACTTCGCCCATATTTTCTTCCAAATAAGTAAAATCCCTGTCGGAATACGGATTATCGTCGCGCACTAAAATATTCAACGCCCTTTTACCCCAGTCAAACTGCGGAGCAATCATAGTATATACAACGCTTCCGTCGGCTCTGATTGTATAATACGGATTAACAACTTCCTCCGCGCCGTTTTCTTCCTCGGTTCCGCCGTTTAAAGCTTCCGTGCTTTCCTCGTTTTCGTTTTCCGCGCCGCCGCAGTTTAATAAAACAAATACGGAAACGCTTAAAATTAATACCAAAATAATTTTTTTCATATAAAACCTCTCTGACTGTATTACTTAAGATATGAGCGTTTTTATTTCATAAGTTTTGAGAATATCCACCGGGTCATCACACGGGGTTTCATCGATATTGCGGCACTCCCAATCCGCATCCCCAATGCTTCCGCTTAATTTAAGAGGCAGCTCTGTTGACGAGGGATTGAACATTCTGAGCGTGTAATCATCGGGGTTAATGTCAGAAACCTTATACACGGTTACAATTCCGGTTCCGCCGGTATCTATAAAAGAATGTCTGTTATCAAGGCTGCCGTCCGTTGTTTCAATCGTTTTAACAAACAGCGGGTGCAGCATTTCCCATGCCCTGCGGTATACACAATTTTCTTCCCAGCCGCCTTTATACGAGAAGAACGAGAAATTCCACGACAATTCACCCGCGTTCGTGTAATAATACGCCGGGTCTGCTCCGCTTCTGAAATTGCGCACCAAAATAGCATCCACGCCGTCAGATTTAAAGTCGACAGCACTATGAAGAGTCGATAACGAGTATCCGTTCCCGCCATCCTCCATTGCCATCCAGTAGTGTATATCCCTGTATCTTTCGTACAGCTCGTATATTATTTCATCCCCGCCGAAACTCGTAGGCTCTACAAGCAGATTGCCGTATTTCTGTGCTCCGTAGGGTACGCCGTAATATATATCTTTAAGCGACGGCATATAAGGCAGGGACATACAGATTTTCAGTTGCTTCGTTCCCGCCCAGAATAAATTGGGCTTGATATCGATTCTTTTTTCAAAATGATATAAATCAATGTCAATCACAAAATTTGATTTCATCACTTCCGTCTTGATCGTAAGCGTCGTCATGTAAGCATTGTCCGCGGTAATCTTCACAGACGATACATGGTCGGAAGAATCGTCAAGAAGCTTCCAGTCGGCGGTTTTTTCACCCGCGCCTACCACAAGGTCTTCATAAGTGCGGGTATGCAGGAAATCACCCGAAAGCGAAAAACCCGTTTCGCGGTCGGTGATGTTTTCGATAGTTCCTTTCACGGTATTAACTTTAATGCTGTAGTATTCGTTTTGCATCGTTATCGCGTCAGCTTCCTTTGCTATTAATGACGCAGGGCGGATAACCGGCTCGTCAGCTTCTTTTATGCTGTAAATCTTATAGCCGATTGACGGTACTCCATCGGTTTTGAATATACATTTTCCGCCGGAACACATAACGGGAGATTCATTGCCTTTTTCGTCAACAGCTATATAATTTTTTGAACAGTCGACGCCGATTTCCGCCGCAACAATATCGCTTCTTTCCCAGTTGAGCGTATTGAAAGCGAGAACATCGCCTTTGTCCGCTTTTACTTTTCCGCCGATCTCACTCAGGGAAGCGTCTATTACCGCTTTTGCGATTCTCTCACCCGTATTCTGGAACATGAAACGGTCAAAATCCCCCTGCGACGCTTCCGTTCCGCCGTAATTATGGTCATGCGTGGTTACAAGCAGCCGCCACGCAAAATCAAACCATTCATTCAGCGGATATACTTTGCTTTTGTCCGTAAACATAAATTTGTCAAAATACCGCCTGTTCCAGCCGCGGAATGTTCCCATCGCTTTATGGCAATCTTCCTGAACCTGTTCGGTTACGTCTATGCCAATCTTCTTTGCAATAGCGGAGAGTTTCTCGGCGTCGCATATAACTCCGTTTACTGTTTTATCCCGCTGAAACATTATTACATGATTCGCCGCGCCGTTCGCGCCCCAGCGGTTCGGACCTTCACCCTTTAACGAAACGAGATTGGAATTGTCCTGCGCTAACACAGTCGCGCAGGGCGATACCATTTTAAATTCCACGCCGCATTTATCCGCGACGTATTTAAGCACGTCTTTCAACGGGAATCTGCCTCTCTTTTCTCCCATACGCGTAGGGTATGTGCCGGCGTCGCCGCCATCGCCCGAGCCAGCGAGCACAATGGCGTTATCCATGCCGAGAGATTTCTTAATTTCTTCTATATTAGGCACGATAAGCTCGTCAAGGGAAGTTCCCGCATAGTGGCCGGGAAAATTAAAATGTATAACCGAACTGCCATCAAGAGCTTCCCAGTTAAACCGCGCTCCCGTCCTGTAACCTCTGGTTTGAAAATATACGGGAACGCCGCTTTTCTTATGGATTTGGGGCGTCTGCTCGGAAAAGCCGGGAAGGTCCGGATGAAACGAAAACTTTGAATCATAATCAAGCATTTTTTTCAGCAGGCGTTTGCCGTACATTATATTCCGCACATATGATTCGCCGTCATGAAAATGCTCATGCCGGTCAGAATAACAAGCCGCGAATTCGAACTGTCCCGTTTCTATAAGTTTGCGGAGAACTGCTTCGCGCTCCGGATATTTGCGCAGATAATACTCGGCAAAACGGACAGACTCGACCACAAAGCAGAACCCTTTGTCCTCCAACGCGAAATTAACGGCGTCATCGATAATTTTAGCGCCCATTTCAAGACATTCGGGCTGAGCCGCCATCCAGTATAAATCAAGATGCGAGGTATGCGAGATCAGTATAAGCGGTTTTTCCATTTTTCCAACACCCTCCTTAAACCTTTACTTTTTTAATTATGTTAGCGTTATCAATTTTGTGTGCGAAACCACCCGTGTCTATTTATTTTACTGTATATTTTTGAATAAAATCAAAACAAATTGTAAAGTAAGTGCAAAGTTTATGCGGAAGTATTTGTTTTTATTTCCCTCTTAATTATCCGCAATCATGGGCTGATTATAAACCCGCACATAGTCCACAAGCATTACGTCCTCCTCGAAATCCACCGGCAAAGCGGATGACCAGCTTGCCCTTTCAACCGTAAGCTTCATATAATTAGGATTTTGGTTGATGCCGCTGTTCCTGAATCGCGAGCCTCCGTCAACCCGCCAAAATTCTATGCCGTCCACATAAAATATATATTCACTCGGCGACCAGCAAAGAGCAAAGGTGTGAAATTTGCCGTCATATATATCGATCGGCATTCGCCTGTCGCTTCCGCTTCCGACGGTTCTGTGATGCTCGGCGTATCCGTTCCAGTGCAGCGCGGCATTAAATGAGTTCTGCCGGTTGCTTATCGTTTCAACAATATCTATTTCCATGCCGTTGCGCCCCTGAGCTTCGATATTCAAATGATGCGACGGACTCATAAGCCAAAATGCGCCCCATGTGCCACTAACCTGCGGAAATTTAATCCGCGCTTCATAAAAACCGTAACCGTTTTCAAAAAGCATATCCATACCCTCTGTTCGTCTGCTGCGTATACCTCCCGCACGAAGCCAACTGTCTGCTATCGCTTGATTATTTGATTTTTGCGCTCCCAACTGCGGGTCTTTTCTAAATCTTATATTAAGATTACCATCGCTTACCGAAACCATATCGTCACGCCATGAACTCCCGCCCTGCCTGTCCAATGTAGGGCATAAATCCCATTTTGTCCAATCGAGCGACATTCCCTCAAACTCATCAAAAAAGAGCAGTTCGGGCTGCGCATTTTCGCTTGCTGTTTTTTCAAATAATATTGTTAAAACAAGGCTGTCGTCTGCTGTTGCGGCGGTAATTGAAGCCACGCCGTCTTGCGGCAAGCCGGTTACATCGGCAAGCCGTGTGCCTTTGAATGTATGTCCGCTGCCGGGATTAAGCGTAAGCGTTGCCGTGTACTCGGTATCCGGCGCAAAAACTTTCGTTATCTCAGGTTCCCATACAATAGTTTGAGTAAATAATTCTCTGGTTGCAGTGCCTTGCTTAAACGGATATTCATACAAACCCTGCGGATAATTCCCTGCTACCGGCCGATTCAGCCGATATATCATCGACGTTCTTATCTGTGTTTTCCCTTCCAAATTTTCTCCCCCTTCTGTTAAATCTATCTTGTCCTAAAATAATTGTCGGTCGTCCAAGCCCCACTCCCTGAGGGCGTCATAATCAAGCTCAATGCCTATACCGGGCGTTTGCGGCATGAGCACGTATCCGTCCGCGTCAACGACGAATTTATTTTTCAGGAAGAACATCTGGGTTTCGGTGGTCAGGAACGGCGGGTCAAAGGGGAATTCTATTATAGGGCAGTTGTTAAGCCCGACCGCCGCCGCCGCGCACCCCGCGAAGTTGAAAGACATACCTCCAAGCCCGCAAACGTGCGGTATAATCAGCTTATCATAGAATTCCGCCGCATGGCCGAGTTTTATGATTCCTGTTATACCCACGTCGCCGAGTATGACGTCGGGCTGGATAACATCGTAAGTGTTCTGCTTGAAATGCTCCTTGAACTCGTATATATGCTGACAGTGCTCACCGCCGGCGATGTACATATCGAACTCCGCGGAAAGCTTAGCAAGCCCGTCATAGTCGAAACGGTTGAGCGGCTCCTCGAAGAAATACACGCCTAACTCCTGAAGCCCCGCGCAAAGGTAGCGGGCTGTTTCGCGTGACCAGTGCTGATAGTTTTTTGAACGGTGGTTTTGGTTGCCGTCAACCATCAGCATGATTTCATCGCCGCAAGCCTTTCGGACGGCTTCGACAACTTTCAGCTCGTCCTTGTAATCAGGGCGGTGGAAACGCAGTTTGACTGCTTTAAAGCCTTGCGACATGATATATTTCACCTGTTCGACATGCTCCTCCGGGGCGCAAAGACGCGATGTGGCGGCATAAACCTTGATTTTATCGGCCTTACTCCCGAGCAGCTTGTATGTGGGCAGCCCTGCGGCTTTGCCGATGAGGTCCCACAGGGCAACGTCGATTCCGCCGTAGAATCCGCGTGCGTAAACGTCAAGCCCGCGCATGGCGGCGTGCCAGAATTCCTCGGTTTTAAACGGGTCGCTACCGATGAGCAGTCTTCTCACATAGCCGTCCACCGTAGAGCCGGGGCCAATTCCGATGATGCCTTCGTCGGTGCTTATCTTCAAATATTCGACTCCATACGCAGTCTTGCCGCCGCCGTCAGGCTGAAACCATGCTTCCCTGTATTCGCCCGGCAGGGGAATAGGTTTCGTGGTTCTGACATTTTCGATGCTTGTGATTTTCATTTTCAGGTACGCTCCTTTCTGTTTCGCAATAGCCTATATCTTAAATACAGGAAGTAGATGAGCGAATTACAAGCGACGTCGGCAAAACGATATTATACGGTATATTTGCCGCGCCGGAATCCGATAAAACTGCGGCGATTCTTTTTATTAACAGCTCGCCGCATAATTTACCCTGCTCGCGGGGGTGCTGCTCTACAGTTGTCAAAGGCGGGTTCAGCACCCTTGAAATACTTATATTATCGAATCCGCAAACCGAAATATCGTCCGGTATGCGCAGTCCCGCTTCGGCTATTGCTTGATACGCGCCTATCGCGTAAAAATCGTTAATAGCCTGTACGGCTGTGGGAATTTCAGGCATTTCCAATAATTTTTTGGTCAGAATATATCCCGCGTCCCAAGCGGATTCTTCTTTGAGTATTTTCAGCCGCTCATAATCAAGCATGAGATTTTGATATACCGGAACACCGTATTTCTCCATAGCCTCGGTAAATCCTATAATTTTGTCTTTTTTTCCGGGCTTATCCCCGATAAACGCAATTTTTCTGTGTCCTGCTTTTATCAAATGCTCTGTCATCATAAATGTTCCCTGCACCAAGTCGCAGGATATAAAATCGCAGTTCTGTATAGTCGACTGCAAGCCAATTATATATGTTTTTTCCATTATTTTTGAAATAAATTTTTTGTCGGCGGGAGAATGCCCGATTATGATAATGCCTTCCGCTTGTTGCTGTACAAGCGATTTTAAATATTTTGACTGCTTTTCCATGTCATAGCCTGTATCGCATAAAAGCATCGAATAATCATGCTCGTATAAAACATTCTCTATCCCGGAAATCAATTCCGTAAAAAAAGGATTCTTCAAGCTTGGAACGATAATCCCTATCGTATTGCTTTTTTTCTTCATCAGCCCGCGCGCCAAGTTATTAGGGAAATAATTAAGTTCATCAATTATTTTTAAAATTTTTACCCGTGTCTCTTTTTTAACATTATTATTCCCGTTGATGACGCGGGAAACCGTCATCACGGACACGCCGGCTTTTTTCGCGACGTCTGTTATCGTAACAGAACCGTTATTATTTTTCAAGCAATCTCCTCGCAAAATCTCATTATCTTTTTAGGTATTTCCGGTAAAATTTTGTCTTCCGGAATTATATTCTCTGCTATTATATTTTCCGGCAAAGGGCTTTGAACGCATTGTGTGAGCGATAACAGCGTCAAAGTAAAAAAATAACAAACCGATTTTTTTCATATAATCAACAATTTTTCTGCAAAATATGCTTACCTAATTCAATTATATCATAATCCATAACGTATGTCAACATAAAAATTGTTAAAAAATGATTGACAAGGCTTGCTCGGATATGTTATAATATAAAAAATGATTGCGTTAACATAAAGAATAATTTAAAAGAGGTATCTATTATGGCTGTAAAAAGATTTGTATTATTCGCGCTTGTATTGACGCTCAGTCTTGCATTCGCGGCTTGTTCGGCTGCTGACGACGGAATAAATACGACTGACCCGAACCGGCAGAACGAAACTTCCGATTCCGGGGATTCAGCAGACCCGCCCGAAGAAACCGCCGAACAATATGAACTTGAGGTTTTCGACTGGAATCAGCGGACGTTTAATATACTCGTGAACGACGACCCTCCGAGTGTATGGAGCGACATTGATTTTACATCTGCCGAAGAAGAAATAGGAGAACCGCTGAACGACGCGGTGTATATGCGTAACGCTCTTATCGAAGAAATATTCAGCGTGAAAGTAAATATTATCCCCGGCACGAGGGACCAGCACGTTGGGTTGATCAGAACCGCCGTCAACGCGGGTGACCATGCCTATGATATTGCGTTCAATACTCCGCGCGAAAATTACACGCTGTTTCAGGAGGGATTGCTTGTGGATTTATTCGGCATAAATTCTCTTGATTTGGATGCGTATTTCTGGGACGGCAACGCGGCAAACGATTTATCTGTGATGAACAGGCTTTACATGGTTACGGGAGATATAAGCGTTATGCCGAAACGCTCCCTCAGCGCATTGATGTTCAATAAACAGCTCATAGTGGATTTTGGATACGCAAGCCCATACGATTATTTGAAAAATGATACGTGGACGCTCGACAGGTTCGTGCAAATGTGCAAAGACCACGGCAACAATATCGATACACCGCTTGATATCCCGTCAGCCGACAGAAAATTCAGTATAATAACTTTTAATGATATGATGCCGCTGACGCTTCTCGGCGCGGGAGTGCAATTCGCCGGGAAAAATTCCGATGATATACCTGAAATTACATTCTGGAGCGAGAAGACTGTTTCCGCATTCAACAAACTCTCGGAAATAATGTTTGACACAAGGCTGACTTTCAATTGGCAGGTCGAAAACCTCGGAATACCGCAGATTTCGGAAACCAAGTTTATGCGGAACGAATCGCTGTTTTATTGGGCGGAGCTCCGCAATATTGAACAGCTCAGAGGCATGGATTCGGATTTCGGTATTCTGCCCGTTCCGAAATATGACGAAAACCAAACCGGATATGTACACACGGTTAATCCATGGGTGGCGATGCTGATGGCTGTGCCGGTGCGCGGTGATGATAACCTTGAAAGAATCGGCGCGGTGACGAACGCGTTCGCAAAGTTGGGGCATGATATGCTGATTCCCGCATATTATGACGTTACGCTCCAGAGAAAACTGTCCAGAGACGACGAATCCGAACTTTCGATAGACATAATACTGGCAAATATGAGGTATGACCAAGGTTATATGTATAACTGGGGAAATATCGGCGGTTTTACCCTTAATTTAAAACCCGACGCCCTTGCTTCATCTTATGAGCGTATCTCTGTCGCCGCCGAGCGTGATTTACACAGAATGATAGACAATCTGCTCGATTGAATAAAATTATTTGGAGGTTTGGTATGGAAAACAACAAAAAAGAAACTCCTGTATATCTGCTGACTTACGACCACGGCGGGTATATATTGTGGGGAACGGAACATTTCGGCGAAAGACTTCAAAGCGCGTATGACTGGCTTGATAAGTACCCTTCATTTAAAATCGGGCTTGACAACGAGTGTTTTGCTTATGATATATATGCAAAAACCGCGCCGGAAATTATTGAAAACATACAAGGCGCACTGCAAAAATATAAAGGCAGATTCGCAATCGGTTCGTCAACATACGGGCAGCCGCTGTCCGTGTATATAAGCGAGGAATCGAATGTGCGGCAAATCACGTATGCAATCCATGCGAATAAAAAGCATTTTAATACCGCGCCGCCGGTCTATGTGATAAGCGAACACGCGCTGCACAGCCAAATACCGCAATTGCTTGTTCAGGCGGGATATACCGGGGCAATCATGCGGACGCATTTCATGATGTACGGCTATAATCCGACATATAACTCGCCGTTCGGCTGGTGGGAGGGTTCCGACGGTACGCGTATCCGCGCGGTGCCGACTTATGAGGGCGAGGGCAATTCTTTCGGTGTCACCACGTTTGACAACTGGGTATTGACCCGCTGGCCCGACGCGACTTCGCAATCGCTCGAGCAGTTCGCCGAAAAGTTTGCCGGGATCGAGCCGCTTGTCGGTTCAAGGTTTGACGACGCGGGCTTGCGGTGCGAAAAATTAGCCGCTCATGTCGGGCAAAACTCTGATAAATATAAATTTATACTGCTTGAAGAACTGCTTGAATTGTATGCAGAAAATCCGGAGGATATATATGCCGCCGAGCCGAATGACTTTGTGACGAGAATGCCGTGGGGTTACTGCGGCAACGAAATATGGAACGGCTGCCGCAAAGCCGAAACAAGCATTTCAGCGGCTGAAAAAGCAAACGCCGTCGCCGTATTGACGGGCGGGCGGGATAACGCGGATTCGCTTGAGGAATCATGGAAATATCTGCTTGTGGCTCAGCATCACGACGTGCAGATTTGCGGGCTTCTCGGCGATTCGCGCAGATTTTTGAGCAAATCGCTTGAACTGTCGGAAAAATCTTTGCGGGAATCCATGAAATATTTGTCGGGCAAAGTTGCTTATGAAGAAAACGGCATATATATAAACGTGTTTAACCCGAATTCATGGGAGTGCGAGAATATTGTCAAAACGGAAATCGCGATACCGAGAGGCATTCTGGTGAACGTGAAATATAAAGGATTTTACGCGGTGTGCGGCGACGAGAAAATCCCGTGTGACGTTGAAGTGTTGGACGCGAGGACAGGCAATATCAGGCGCGCAAATATAGCGTTCTGCGCTAAAGCCGGCGCGTTATCTTTTAAAAGTTATAAAATCGAAGGAGTCGAAGTGCCTTTCGGCGCAGAGATAACATATAACGGAAATATAATCGAGAGCAAATATTATTCCGTAAAGCTCGATGAATACGGAATCGCGGGCATAACCGATAAAACCACCGGCAAAACCGTCGCGGACTATGAAACCGGCAGTCTATTTAAAGGCATTATAAACGGCGTACCGCAGCAATCGTCCGGAAAATGGAAGATCAGAATTTCGGGCAAAAGCGCTAAAGCCGTATACTGGGGCGATATAGGCGGTGTTATCATTATATTTACGCTTGATATACATAACGATACAAAGCTGTTGGATTGTTCCGTCAAATTTACACATCACGGCGAGCGTATAGGTTATGAAATTGAAACGGATACAATCAATCCGACCAAAGGCGCGTTCAAACACGAGGATAAACTGTGTTTCGTATTAAAGCTTAATTTAAACGAAAGTAACATTAATAAAATTCGCGACCTGCCGTTTATGGTCAGCGAAACCGGGGATAGATATATACAGGGTAATTACTGGACAGCTGTGACCGATAACACAAACGGCGTTGCGGTATTCAACAAAGGGGCGATGTGCTCGGTATATGAAAACGGGGAATTGCTGATCCCGCTCGCTTATGCCAATCCGTATATATGGGGAGACAGGTATTTGCACGGCGAATATACGCACAGCTTTGCTCTGCTGCCGTTTACGGGCGAATGGCGCGAGGCCGGTATACACAGGAGTGCGTTGGCATATCAATATAAATTTGCCGTTGATGTGATCAATAAAGCCGGAGCGCAATCCGGGGAAACAATTATTTCCCCGTTTGAATGCGAACTCAGCGGGAATGCCGTGTTAAGCGCGCTGTACAGCGAAAACGGCGATATATATGCGCGAGCGTATGAATATGCGGGAGAGGATGCGGCTTTGCAAATAAAAACGGATATGTCCCTTGAGGAATGCAGTCTTTTGGGAGAGCCGTTAAATTCCGGCAATACCGGCTCTTTGAGTAAATATCAGGTTAAAACATATAAATTAAAGTAACGGGAGAATTTAAAAATGGATTTAAAACAGGAAATAATAAATTATGTTAAGATGAGCGGAGCCTCGGCGGTAGGATTCGCGGGAGTTGAACGTTTTGCAAACGCACCCAAAGGGCATCGCCCCGGTGATTTTCTTCCGAATGTTAAAACGGTCATAAGCATGGGCGTCGGGATGCCGCTAAGGCTGGTTGACTGGGAAGGGCTGCTCGCCAATTCGGATATAATCCCGGACGATGATGTACGCTGGGAATTGGAATCCGGCCATTGGTACGGGCGTGTAGGTTATGAGGCGATGAATGTGCGCTTAGACCAGTTAGGCTTGATGCTCTCGGTATATTTGGAAGAACGCGGATATAGTTCGCTTTCTTTTCCCGCCACATACGCCGCTCATGCGGGAATAATGCAGAAAGTTCCGGGATTCTTTGCGCCGTTTTCACATCGTCATGCCGCAGTATTGGCGGGACTGGGCGAGTTCGGGTTCAACAATTTAGTGATAACTGAAAAATTCGGACCGCGTATACGCTTTATGTCGGTGGTGACCGAGCTTGAAATAGAGCAAGATCCGCTTATAAAAAATCCGATTTGTCTCGGAGAAAAATGTCTTGCCTGCATTGACGCCTGCGGAATACCTGAAGAAAATCTCCACGCTATAAAGCCAATCGCTAAAAGGGCAGACGGCATATTTTTTGATATGCCGTCGGAAGTTGATAAAACAGCTTGTTTTCATAAATATAACGGCAAGGCTCGCTGCTGGGGCAAATGTATGGCGGCGTGTCCAAAAGGAATAAAATAACATGATAGCTGAACAACGCAAAGAAATAGCTGAATACCGCTCCATAGTATATTCACGGGTATTTGAGGAGTGCGAGGGGCTTCCTAAAAATATAAGAAACGCCAAAGCCTTAGCTGAATTTATACGTACCAAGCCTATATATATAAACGAAGGTGAAATAATGGCGGGTAACGGTCAGTTTTGCAACTTTTCAGTCAAAAAATCGGCAAAAGCCGTTCCCCCGCAAAAATCTGACCCGCGCATTGATGAATTTTTCAAAGGCAACGAATCCAAGCTGTATCAATTCGGTCCGGGAGGACACGTTATCGCGGGGTATGACTGGGTTATGCAAGTCGGAATAGATTATCTCATAGAAACAGCGCGTGACTGCATGGAGAATGCCGCCGGTTACGCACGTGATGTCGCCGAAGCGTCATATATAATAATTACTGCCCTGTCAGATTATATTGAGCGTTATGCCGAACTTGCACAAAAGCAAGGCATGGATGAAATAGCCGCCGCGTGTTATAAAACAGCGCACAAGCCTGCGGATACTTTTTTCGAAGCGGTTCAGCTTATGTGGCTTATCCACGAAGTCATCGTATTCGAGCAGTATTGCGGCTCAATGTCCCTCGGGCGGTTAGACAAGACGCTCGGAGTATATTATCAAAGGGATATGGCGAACGGCACGCTCACAAATAGGCGGGCCGAGTCTATAATCGCTTCGTTTTTCAAAAAGCTCGGCGGTCTTCGCCGCGCTTATCAGAATGCGACTGTGGGCGGCTCAAATACGGCGGGCGAATACGAGTGGAGCGAACTGACGGTTATAATACTCGAAGTTTCAAAAAAGCTGATGATTGACCAGCCGTTGCTTACTATAAGATGGGTTCCCGATATGCCCGACCGGGTTTGGAACGCGGCTCTTGATTTATTAGCAACCGGAATCGGAATGCCTGCCTTTTTTAATGACGCAACCGTCATAAAATCGAAAATGCACGTAGGCATAAGCGAAGAAGATGCTTATAATTACGGAGTGGTCGGCTGTGTTGAAGTGTCGGTACCCGGAAAAGAATTCGCCCATACAGAGGGAATGCGCCTAAACTGGGCAAAAGTGCTTGAACTCATGTTTTTTGGCGGCGAATGCCTGTATAACGGGCATATCTACAAGCTAAATGAAAAACGCAGCCTTGATTCTATAAAAAGTTTCGATGAGTTTTACGCTTGGTATAAAAAAGAAATGCTTCACTTCCTCGTTTTGGGCATGGATGTCATGAATCTTATTGATATAGATTACGGACAGAATTCGCCCACGCCATATATGTCCTCGCTCATGCGCGGTTGCATAAAAAGCGGCAAAGATGTGAACGCGGGCGGAGCAGTCTATAATCTAACGTCGGTGAACGGCGCGGCAATGGCTGACGCGGTGGATTCTCTGTGCGCGGTAAAAAAAGCTGTATTCGAGGAAAATCGCGTTACTCTGCCCGAGCTTGCCGGCATATTAAAACGCAATTTCGAGGGAGCGGAAGAATCAAAAGCATATCTTGAAAAAGACTGCCCGAAATACGGCAATGACGATGACGGTGCAGATGCTATTATGAGCGAGCTTGTCAGCCTGTTTGCGGAGCAAATCAACAGTTACCGGAATATGCGCGGCGGGGGTTTTCAATGCGGTCTGTACACAGTCGACCATCACACCCACATGGGAGCGTGTACCTGTGCCCTGCCAAGCGGCAGAAGCGCGGGCGTATCTCTCGCGAACGGCTTTTCACCCTGTCAGGGCGCAGATATAAACGGACCGACGGCCGTGCTTAATTCGACGGCAAAATCTAATCTTAATATATTAGGCAACGGCATAGTCGTCGATTTGAAATTTCAGCCTCAGTTTTTTGATAAGAACCGGCTTCATATCAGGCAGCTAATCGAAACGCATTTTAAAATGGGGGGTTACGAGCTACAAATAAACGTAGTGGACAGGCAGACTTTGCTTGAGGCTCAAAAAGAGCCTGAGAATTATCGCAATCTTATTGTGCGCGTGTCGGGGTTTTCGGCATATTTCGTAGACCTTGGAGCGATAATTCAAAACGAGATTATTGCGCGCACGGAGTATAAGTAAATCAAACAAATATTTTTATTTATTTTGAAAGGTGAAGATAATATGAAAAGCAAACGCATATTAATTTTATTGCTCGCGGCTTTATTTGTATGTTCGACAGCCGCGCTGCATGCCTGCGCCGGCGATGGCGGTTCGGATATCACTACCGCATCGCAGCAGCAAAACGAGAGTGGCGAAAATGCCTCTGACGATGAAATCTCTGCCGATGCTTACATTTTCCCGGAAATCGAAGGCGGCGGAAGAGAATTCAAATTTTATAACGTCCCGGTAAATGTATGGGGCTATTATACTGATTTGGCATTTGAAGAAACTCCCGGGGAAGCGCTTGACGACGCTGTGTACAGGCGCAACAGATTTATCGAGGACAAGTTTAACATAAGTATAACCGAGATAAATATGCCGGGTACAGATATGTGGACTTATAATTCGGATTTACGCAGATTGCTCACGGCAGGCGAAGATATTTACGACGCGATATTCATGCCCGTTTCGTTTAACGGCACGATCGGCACCATGATAACGGAAAATTTATTTCACGATATGCGCGAAATCCCGACTTTAAATATTGAGCGTGAATGGTGGAATCAGACGATGCTCAGAGATGCGGCGATAGGAACAGGGAACAGTATTTTCTACACGGGCAGCAGCATAAACCTGTTTACGCTGCAATCCGGAGGATATATATTTTTTAATCAGGATATGATGCAGGATATCGGGCAGCCTCTGCCGTATGATATAGTACGCGAAGGCAAATGGACTTTCGATGTTTTCCAGCAGTATATAAGAGCCGGGACAAGCTTAAACGGCGCGGTTGATTTTACATGGGAACCCGGCGGCTCGGCTGTATACGGGCAGGTAGGATACGGGTTCACCCCGGTTGCATTGCTTGCGGGAGCGGGCGAACAGTTTATAACTTTGGACGACGGTATGCCTGTTTTCGCTCCCGGAGAACGTTTTATCAGAGTGCTTACCGGAATAAGCGAAATACTCGATATATCGAACGGCAATTATATACCCGGGATTGACTGGACTCATAATATTCAGCATTACGAAGTCATGTTCAGGAGCAGCCGTGCCATGTTTACCGTAGCCGAACTTAAATCCGCAAATCAGTTCAGAGATATGGATGCCACTTTCGGCATACTACCCATGCCGAAATTCGATGAAGCTCAGCAGGAATATATGACACGGCTTATCAATTCGACCCTTGTCCTTGTGATTCCTCACACGAATGACCGTACAGAATTTACAGGAGCGGTTCTTGACGCTTTAGCATATTTAAGCCATAGAGATATCACGCCGGTTTTGTTTGACATAGCCGTTTCGCATAAGCAGCTCCGCAACGAAGAATCTATCGAAATGCTTGAATTCACGAAAAACAAAGGCTCGTTTGATATAGGCGTAGCTTATGGCTGGACGAATGAGTTCAGCGATATTATCGCTACAACGATAGGCGAAGGCAAACCAATGGACATTGTGTCGCAGATAGAGCGGCTCTCCGGCAGGATAAATGCCGATATAGCCCAGACAATAGATAGATTTAATTAAATTAATAGGATTTGCTCTATGCGTAAGCTGATTATACTTTTTTTGATTATTGCCGGTATTGTATGCGCGGGTATTTTATATACCCATATTGTTCCTGTTGAACCTAAATCAGCGCTGCCTGATGAATTAACGGCTATTTCACACCAGGATTTAATTTCTATGCAAACGCCGCGGCTGACGGTGTCTTTTTCGCACGAAGAATTTTTTTATAATGAAACGATACATGTGTCAATCTACGCGAATAATCCGGATGCGGCGATTTATTTTACCACCGACGGCTCAGATCCCGCGGAAAACGGTGAATTGTTTACGCAGCCGCTGGAGTTTACAGCGGAAGAATCCGTAAAGTGTATCGTATTAAAAGCGGTTGCTGCAGATGATACCGGTCAAAGTCAGGTGCTGACGCACAGTTATTTTATCGGTTCTTCGGTAACTGAGAGGTTTGCCTCTTATGTGTTTTCGATTTCCGCCGATGCCGATAATTTCTTTGGATATGAAAACGGTATATTGATTCCCGGAAAAATTCATGATGATTATTTAAGTGCAAATCCAAACACAAGCCTTGCTTTGGGACATAGACCCGCTAATTATATGATGAGAGGACGGGAGTGGGAACGTTTGGTGTATGTAGAGGTTTTTACGCACAGCGGCGAGCGCGTTATTGCTCAAAACGCGGGAATCCGGGTACACGGAGGCGCTACCCGGCGTTATCCTCAAAAATCGCTGCGGCTCATCGCAAGAAATGAATATGAGCGGGGAGCCGGAGCATTCATTCACAATTTTTTTGAAGATTATTCGAGCGCCTGCGCATTTGCGAATCCGATTATTTCACATAATACATTGATTTTAAGGAACGATGGGAACGATTTTATGCTCGGCAGGATTCGCACTCCGTTAATTTCAAAAATTGCGGGAAACGCGGGTTTCCTTGGTGTTTCGCCTCAGACGGGAGCGGCAGTTTTCATAAACGGTGAAACCTATGGTTTTGCTTGGCTGAATATACAGATTAACGATCATTTTCTTCAAAATCTTTACAGTGCGCCGCAGCGGTCTTTTGATATTGCCGACGGCGGGAATACAGGTGTTGATAATGATGACAGGAGCATCAGGAGAGATTTTAATAATGTGCTCAGATACGCCGCTCAGCGCGATATGGAAGATCTCGGAGAGATATTGGATATTGACAATTTTTTGCTTTATTTTGCGATTCAGGCATATGCAGCCAATGTCGACTGGCCGCAAAATAATATAAAAATATGGAGATATACGGGAGACTTAAGTATACATAATCTTCCGGAAGAATTAGACGGACGCTGGCGGTACATATTATATGATGTTGACCGTTCGTTGTTCAGAGATTCCACCACTGCTTTTAATCACCCGTCAATTAACCGCCTTCTTGACGGAAGGAGCCCCATATTCAGCGCCGTTATGCGATATCCCGAATATGCCGGAACGTTCGCAAATTATATCTGTGATATGGCGGCGGAACATTTTTCTTTTGATAACGTAAAAAATCTTATGCATGAACTGAACAACATAAGCCTCAAAGAATTGGAAATATCGTCCAAATACAGGCTGATAGCGGGAATGTCTCCCGAACCGGACAGGAATCCTTACTGGGAAGAAAAGGGATTTGATTATGAATCGCTTACGGAAAGCAGGGAGCGCGCGCTTATTTTTGCGGAACGCCGCCCGGATTTTATTTTGGCTGAATTACGCAGGCTTTTCGGTTATACATCGATGTACCGTATAATATCCGACGGTTCGGTCAAAATTAATACTCTTAACGGCAGCGAAGGCGTTTATTTTATTGAAAACAGTGTTCCCGTATTTCCTGTTTTAAAAAAAGGGCATATATTTGATTATTGGGTGGTGAACGGTGAAAAACGATATGAAGAAGGTTTGCTGATTTCATACCGGGATGCAAACGCGGCCGATGAGGTATATATCCGGCTTGTCACGCAGTAAATATAATACGGTTTTATGCGTTAATTAACCGCACCGGTATATTATTCTGTGATAAATATTGTTTAAGCTCGCCGACGGTATAATTCCGCTCCATTCGCGGCGAATACAGCATACTGCTGATTATGGCCGCCTGCGCTTCTGTTTCTTTGAAAAGCCTGCTCAAGTGCTCCGGGAGCCCCGCGCCGCCCGAGGCGATAACAGGTACGGACACGGCGTTATCAGCCAGTTTCATCAGCTCAATGTCATAACCGGACAAAGTCCCGTCGTTATCGATGCTGTTCAGGCATATCTCACCCGCTCCGAGTTCCTGACCGCGTTTTATCCATTCGAGCGCGTCCATACCCGCAGCCAGCCTCGCTCCGTCTATATATACTTCATAACCGCTGGGCATAAGTTTTGATCTTTTCACCTGCGTCGAAAGCACGATACACTGCGAGCCGAACGCTTTCGCCCCGTCGTTTATTATCTGCGGATTTCTCACCGCCATCGAGTCCACACTGATTTTTTCCGCTCCGGCTTTAAGCGCCTCATACATATCGCTCAAATCTTTAATCCCGCCGCCGACGGTAAACGGAATAAACACGCGTTCCGCCACTTTTTTAACGGTTTCTATGTCAATTCTGCGTTTCTCGTTACTCGCTGTTATATCATAAAAAATCAATTCGTCGATCTGCGCTTTATACATCGCGTCCGCCAATTCTTCAGCGGGGGCAACGTCTATATTATCTTGAAACCGCACCGCTTTTGTCACCCTGCCGTTTATAATATCAAAACAGGCGATAAGCCTTTTTGTCAGCATAAACCCGCACCTCCAATACCGAGATTCAAGAAATTTTTTAACAGAGCAAGCCCGGCTTCACCGCTTTTTTCAACGTGAAACTGTGTGGCATATATATTATCCCGGCATACCGCCGCCGCAAATGCGCCGTCATATTCGGCGGTTCCCCATATATCAGATACATTCTCCGGTTTTACATAATATGAATTGACAAAATAAAAATAACCGCCGCGCGATAATCTGTTATCTGTAAAATCAACTTTATTCCAGCCCATCTGCGGCACCCTTACTTTTGAGACGTCAAACTTTACCGTATGCCCTTTAAGCCAGCCGAGACAAACCGTATTTTCTTCTTCGCTGTGTTCAAACAAAATCTGCATACCCACGCATATCCCCAGAAATAAAACCTTTTTGTTTATTACTTTGTCTTCAAGTGCGTCCAACAGATCCATTTCATGCAGGGAATCCATCGTCGCCCCTGCGCTGCCGACTCCCGGCAGAATGATATACGCCGCTGTCTCCAAGTCTTTTGGACCGTGCGCAAATTCCGCGTCAAACCCGATATGTTTGACCGCGTGCATCACGCTCGGCGCGTTGCCCGCTTTATAGTCTATGATTTTAATACTCATAAGTTTTCAATATCCCTTCGGCGACCGCCCTTTTATTTTCCCGCAGATCCATCGCCTGTTTTTCTATATAGCGATGCGCTTCTTTTTCGCTCATGTTCATATATGAAATCAATATACATTTCGCTCTGTCTATTATCCTTATATCTTCGATTTTTTGCTTCAGTTCAGCGTTTTCGAGCTGTACTTTTTTAATCCTGTTCTGCGCGGATTTAGCCAGCATCAGAGCCGACCAGAACACAACCCTGTTTATCGGTTTTGCGACCGCAAGTACGCCGTCGTCTTCGCATATGGCTGATACCGCGTCAAAAAATTCGCTTTTTACGATAAGGATCACCTGCGCTATCCCCGCCTGCGCGATATACCTGGATAAATTCTCGCCGGATTCGTCCTGCAGGGGCGCGTTTATTATAATCAAATCAAAATCGCGCTCGAGCAGCAGCCGCCGCGCTTCGCCGCACGACTTCAAAGCGGCTATTTGCTTTATGGAAGCCGCATTTAATATATCTGATAAAGACTTGACAAATTTATCAGTACCCGAAATTATCAATGCGTTTTCCACAATTATGTTTACGCCGCCTTTCTTAAAATTTAAATCATATTAAAATACTGTTTCCTGTAAAACTCGCTCTTGTTTTTTACTATATTGAAAGCGCCGGCTTCCGCCTTTTTTATATCGAGATATTTCGCAAATAATTCTTCACCCAGTATATTTTTAATAAATTCACTGTCCTTTGCACATTCGATCGCTTCATCCAAACTTTCCGGAAGTAAACTCAGCGCGCCCGTAACGCTTGCGTCCGCAGTATATAAATCCGCGTCGACAGCCGGCGGCAGTTTGAGATTGTTTTCAATACCGTCGAGCCCAGCGCCGATAAGCAGCGCAAACGATAAATACGGATTTAATGACGGGTCGGGCGAGCGCAGTTCCATTCTGACTCTGTCCCCTGTTGCGGCGGGTATTCTTATCAGCTGTGAGCGGTTCTGATGCGACCATGAGATATATTTGGGAGCGTCAAACTTGCCGAACCGCTCATAAGAATTGGCGATCGGGTTTAAAAACAATGTGATCTCCCGTATTTTGACCAGTATGCCGGCGATAAAACTCTCCGCCGCGTCCGAATGACCATCGCCTGTGTTCTTGAATATATTACGCCCGTTCTGCATAAGCGACAGATTGACGTGCATTCCGCTGCCCGCCGCTTCGAGTATCGGTTTGGGCATAAATGAGGCGAACAGACCGTTGCGCGCAGCCGCAGCTTTTACAACGGTTTTAAAGGTCTGTAAATTATCCGCGCTTGAAACAGCACCGTCAAACATAAATCCGATTTCGTTCTGACCGGGACCCTGCTCATGATGTGAAGCCTCCGGCTTAACACCCATTTCCTCAAGTGTAAGACATATTTCGCGCCTTATATCCTCGCCTCTGTCCAGCGGTGCGATATCGAAATATCCTCCGCGGTCAAGCGGCGTGTCTGTGGGTTCGCTGTTCTCGTCGGTTTTAAATAAATAAAACTCACACTCCGAACCGATTTTACACACATAACCCATCTGCCCGGCACGCTCGACGGTTCTTTTTAATAATATTCTGCCGTCATGTAAAAACTCTGAGCCGTCCGGATTTTTTATATCGCAGTAAAACCGCGCGACCCTGCCCGAACCCGGCCGCCACGCCAGCACGGCCAGCGTCGCGGGGTCAGGGTATAAAAATAAATCGGAACGGGTAATATCTTTAAATCCGCGGATCGCGTGCGCGTCAAAAGATATGCCCGACTCAAACGCGGACTGCAGATCTTCCGCCATTATCGCGATATTTTTTTGCTGACCCAGTATATCGCAGAACCCCAGCCGGATAAATTTTATATCGTTTTCCTTCACAAATTCCAAAACTTCGTTTGCCGTACTGTTCATATAACATTTCCCTCTCAATTTTTTTTTGAATATGATTTTAAGGATTTTATGTTTAAATTATATTATAAAATAAAAGTTTTGTCAAGAATTTTTTTTCAAACGAAAATGATTTTTACAGAAAATACTGCTCGTACCATATCAAAAACGAGTAAACGGTATAAATTTTTCTGCCGTTGTTTTTTATTTTTTTATAATGCTCGTCGAGCAGACTTATGATTTTGTCCTTTACAAAAAATTCCGGAACATACCCGCTGCAAAAAACTTCTTTTATTTTATTATAATATTTATCCTCGCGGATCCACGCGCTGAACGGTACCGGGAATCCGAGTTTTTTGCGTTTTGCCCATTCCTGCGGGATAAATTTTTTGGCTGTTTCTCTGAATATATATTTTGTGATTTTATTTTTCACCAAATATTTTTCAGGTATTTTCGAGGCTTCCGCGAACACTTCTTTATCCAGGAAAGGCACCCGCAGTTCAAGCGAATGAGCCATTGTCATTTTGTCCGCTTTTAATAAAATATCGCCGGGCAGCCATAAAAATAAATCGAGATATAATTTTTTCATCAGTTCGCTTTTATCTTTTACCTGCTCAAAATACGGAGCGGTTATATCTTTATAACCCGCATCTGAGCCGCAGCCGCCGCTTAGAATATCGTCCGCTTCGGCGTCGTCCATAATAAACGCCTGACCGATATAATAATCCTCGGCTTTCTGCCCGTATTTTATCAGCATATCCCTGCCTTTAAAATACGGCAGATTTTTTATCAGATTTTTAATAAACCGTCTGAAACCAAAAGGCAGTTTTTTATATATTCTGCAGATATAAGACTCGGCAAAAGGCAGATACCCGGCAAATAATTCGTCCGCCCCTTCGCCGGACAATACCACTTTAACCTGTTCCGCCGCCATCTTTGAAAGGTAATATAACGGCACAGCCGATAAATTCGCGTGAGGTTCGTCCGAATGATACTGAACTTTCGGCAGAGCGTCAAAAAACTCGTCGCGCGAAACAATTTTTTTATAATTTTCTACACCCAAAATATCGGAGAGTTCACGCGCATACATGGACTCGTCGAACCCGTCGGCGTCGAACCCGACCGAGAAAGTCCTGCCGGGTTTTGCGACCGACGCGATAAAGCTCGAATCGACCCCGCCGGATAAAAACCCGCCCACTTCAACGTCGCTTATCTGGTGATACTCAACGGAGCTTTTTAACGTTTCGCTTAAAATATCTATATACTGTCCGGGCTTCCTGTTCACCGCGTTATAATCTATATGGAAATACCGCGTTGTTTTGAGTTCGCCGTTTTTATATGTGAAATAGCAGCCCTGCTCCAATTTATACACGTTTTTAAAAAATGTTTCACTAAGCGGCGAATACTGAAATACAAGATAGGATTTTAATATTTTTTTATTCAACTCTTTTTTGAAGCCGGGGTGCGGAAGAAAACTTTTTATCTCGGAGCCGAATATAAAAATATTACCGCCTCCCTCTTTGAGGGAAGCGCCGCGAGGTGACGGCGGGAGCAGATAATAATAAAACGGCTTGATACCGAAATAATCCCGCGCCCCGTACAGCATATCCGCTTTTTTGTCATATATAACAAAACTGAACATACCCCGCAGTTTCTCCGCCGTATTCTCGCCGTATTCTTCATAACCGTGCAGAACAACCTCCGTGTCCGACGATGTTTTGAAAATATGACCTTTTAAAACAAGCTCTGCCCGAAGTTCTTTAAAATTATATATCTCTCCGTTAAAAAATATCACTAAATTTTCATCTTCGTTATAAATAGGCTGACCGCCGCCCGCCAAATCTATTATCGAAAGCCGCCTGAATCCTATAGCGGCGTTCCCGTTTATAAAATAACCCTCGCTGTCCGGTCCCCTGTGGATTATTTTATCGTTCATCAACTTTATTATATCTTTTTTTCCCGTTTCATCGTTTTTACCGTCAATAAATCCTACAAACCCGCACATACCGCCTTTATCTCTTTTCTTGAATTTAATTTTAATCCGCAAATGAAAACAACGTGAAATCAAATTTCCGGGCGGATATTATCCGCCCCTACGGATAAAAAATATACAATATAAACTCCCGAAACCCTTGATGTTCCGGGAGTTTCCGTGGTGGAGATAAGGAGATTTGAACTCCTGACCTTCTGAATGCCATTCAGAAATATTCCCTGTATATATGTGGCATATCCCGTATTTCACTTTATTTTTTCGCGGGTTATTTCATCAATGCCCACTCCTGTTAATTTACTGTTTTCCTTGATAATTCTTCCCTGCTGTTTTTGCAAAGGGGTCAATCTACAACTTTATACATAGATATGCACCCTTCACTAAAATAGCTTTTATACATAAAATACTCAGCAGGCAACTTTTGAAATCCGCTTTTTTCGTACATAGACACAACCTGTTCGGCAGGTACAGAATACAGAACCAACAGCTCGGCTCCTACATATTCAGACGAATATTCATTAACAATTTCAACGATTGCGTCCACAAGGTTATTACTTAGATTACGCTTTTGATACTTTTTGTCCATGGCAAACATTTTTAATTCTATTGCCGGAATAAATGTATGTTCAGCAAAATCGCCTACCAGTACACACGAAGACAACAAAGAAAAATACGCAATGAGATTATCGTTTCTTGCATCTATAATGTAATGAAACACGGCTTTGTCTTTCGGAGTATTATTTTTTAAATATTCGTTAAAAACTTCAAATCCGCAGTCGAAATTATTCGCAGCTGTGTATGTTGTATCAATATAAAAATCAATTTCATCATTCATGCGATTTTTTCTCCGGCTTTTTTCTTAATTTTTGCGCTTTTT